>JACCDO010249694.1_pt1 | contig 27546 bp, 25 predicted proteins | sample 7446101 | NCBI WGS metagenome assembly JACCDO01 (sample SAMN15323440, study PRJNA562643) | freshwater metagenome | isolation source: river surface water | place: USA:Blue River Watershed | collected 2017-08-16 | reverse complement strand
TGTGTTGGCTATCGCCAGGCCTGGGCCTGGATGGATCAACTGCAGTCGCAGGGGCAGACGGTGACCAACGCCGACCCGAGCGAGATGATTCAGCAAGGGCAGGCGGCCACACGGCAACTGGCCAAGCGCCAACTTACCTGGTTACGCAGTCTGCCCGAGCGTCAGTGTGTGGCGTGTGATGCCGAGGATGTCCAGGCCCAGGTGCTGATGCAGGTGGCGAAGGCCTGGGGGCCCTCTTGATTCCCATCGTCCATGTGGATGACCAGCTGGTCGTGGTCAACAAACCTGCGGGGCTCTTGTCCGTCCCTGGCCGTGGCCCCGACAAGCAAGACTGCGTGTGGCACCGCGTTCAGGCCCAGTTTGCCGACGCCCTGGTGGTGCACCGACTCGACCAGGCCACCTCGGGCCTGCTGGTGCTGGCACGCGGCATCGAAGCCCAGCGCCGGCTGAGTCGCGCCTTCGCCCAGCGGCAGGTAGACAAACGCTACCTGGCCTGGGTGATGGGCGTGCCGCAAGGCCGGTGTGTGGGCCTGCCGGTGGAACCCCAAGCCAGGGTCGAGGACAACCCCGGCTGGAACCGCATCAACCTACCCATCCTGCCCGATTGGCCCAACCGCCCGCTGCAAATCATCAGCCCCGAGGGGCGCCCATGCCTGACGTATTGGCGCCTGCTCGAGCAGCAGGCGTCCCCGGACCGCTCTCTTCTGGAGCTTCAACCCCACACAGGACGCTCTCACCAGTTGCGGGTTCACCTGCAGGCGATCGGCCACCCCATCCTGGGCGACGTGTGGTACGGCTCAGCCACGGCCCCGGCCAGCCCGGTCTTGCAACTGCACGCCTGGCAACTGACCCTGCCGCACCCCGTCGACGAACAGACCTTGAGCCTACAAGCCCCCCTGCCCCAGCACTGGGGGCGGGTTGCAACGTGAGCGGAAAGGGACGCGTGGGATCGTCGTCAGCAATCTGTAGTCGAGTTGGCCCAAAATACCGCGGTTGACAGCAGATTGATCCCCCATTCATTCAGGAGACCCCCATGCGTGAAGTCGTCGTCGTCAGCGGTGTGCGCACCGCCATTGGTACCTATGGCGGAAGCCTCAAGGACGTCCCCCCCACCGAACTGGCTTCGTTGGTGGTGCGCGAGGCGCTGGCCCGCGCCCACACCGAGGGCAAAGACGTGGGCCATGTGGTGTTTGGTCACGTGGTGAACACCGAACCCAAGGACATGTACCTCTCGCGCGTGGCAGCCATCAACGGCGGCTGTGCCGACACCACCCCGGCCTTCAACGTCAACCGCCTGTGCGGTTCGGGCCTGCAGGCCATCGTGAGCGCCAGCCAGTCCATCCTGCTGGGTGACTGTGACATCGCCATTGGCGGCGGCGCCGAGAACATGAGCCGTGGCCCCTACGCCAACCTGACCCAGCGCTGGGGCAGCCGCATGGGCGACGCCAAGCTGATCGACATGATGGTGGGCGCCCTGCACGACCCCTTCCACAACATCCACATGGGCGTCACCGCCGAGAACGTGGCCGCCAAGTACGGCATCACCCGTGACATGCAGGACGCGGCTGCGGTGGAAAGCCACAACCGTGCCGAGCGCGCCACGGCCGCGGGCTTGTTCAAGGACCAGATCGTGCCCGTCATGCTCAAGAGCAAAAAGGGCGAAGTGGCCTACGTCACCGACGAGCACTTCCGCACTGGCGCCAAGCTGGAGGACTTCTCCAAGCTCAAGCCGGTGTTCGCCAAGGAAAACGGCACGGTGACCGCCGGCAATGCCTCGGGCATCAACGACGCTGCCGCGGCCGTCGTGCTGATGGAAGCCAAGGCAGCTCAGGCCCGCGGCGCCAAGCCGCTGGGCCGCCTGGTGGGCTACGCCCACACCGGTCTGGACCCGAAGATCATGGGCGTGGGCCCCATCTCCGCCACCCAGGCCGTGCTCAAGAAGACCGGCCTGTCGGTCAACCAGCTCGACGTGATCGAGGCCAACGAGGCCTTTGCCGCCCAGGCCTGCGCCGTGACCCGGGAACTGGGCCTGGACCCGGCCAAGGTCAACCCCAACGGTTCGGGCATTTCGCTGGGCCACCCCATCGGTGCCACCGGCGCGCTCATCACCGTCAAGGCGCTGTACGAGCTGCAACGCATCCAGGGCCGCTACGCCCTGGTGACGATGTGCATCGGCGGCGGTCAGGGCATTGCGGCAATTTTCGAACGCGTCTGATCACCCCGCGCTGCGGGCTCAGCCCCAGCGCTGGCGCGCCAACGCCGCGCCTTGAGCCAGGGCCTTGAGCTTGGCCTCGGCCACCGCGCGGTCCATCGGCGCCAGGCCACAGTTGGTGCACGGCAGCACCCGCAGCTTGGGCACAAATTGCATGGCCCGCCCGATGGTGTCAGCCACCTGCTCGGGCGTCTCGATCACATCGCTGGCGACATCGATCACGCCCACCAGCACATCCTTGCCTTCCAGCAGCGCCATCAGGTCCATGGGCACGTGCGACTGGTAGCACTCCAGGCTCACTTGCTGGATGCAGCTCCTGGCGAGCGCGGGGAACACCTTCTCGTACTGACGCCACTCGTGCCCCAACGACTGCTTCCAGTCGATGTTGGCCTGGATGCCGTAGCCGTAACAGATGTGCACGGCGGTGGTGCAGGTCAGCCCCTGTGCTGCGCGCTCCAGGGCTTTGACCCCCCAATCCGCAGCTTGGTCCAAATACACATTGAAGGCGGGTTCATCAAACTGGATGATGTCCACGCCATCAGCCTGCAAGGCGAGCGCTTCCTGGTTCAACAGCTCGGCAAACGCAAAGGCCATCTTGATGCGGCCCTCTTCGCCTTCGCCATAGTAGCGGTCCGCCACGGTGTCCACGATGGTCATGGGTCCCGGCAAAGTGAACTTGAGTTGGCGCGTGGTGTGGGCGCGCGCGAGTTGTGCCTCGAAGGCGTGCACGCGTCCCTTCAGACGCAACGGCGCCACCACTTGCGGCACCATGGCGTCGTAACGGTTGTTGCGGATGCCCATCTTCACCTTGTTGGTGAAATCGATGCCGTCCACCTGCTCCAGAAAACCGTGGACGAAGTGCTGGCGCGCCTGTTCGCCGTCGCCAATGATGTCCAGGCCCGCATCTTCCTGGGACTTGATCCACAGCAGGGTGGCATCGGCCTTGGCCTGCAGCAGCTCAGCCCCCTGGGCGCGCCATTGGGGCCAGAGTTTGTGGGTCTCAGCCAGCCAGGCGGGTTTGGGCAGACTGCCCGCGATCGAGGTGGGGAACATTCAGAGCATCTCCTGTGCGAGCAATTGGTAGGAACGGCGTTGGGCCTGGGGATCGTGGGTCCAGGTGATGAGGGCCAACTCATCCACCTCCAGCCGCTTGGCCAGCGCGCGCAGTTTGCTGGCCACCTGCGGGGCGGTGCCCACCAAGGCGTTGGCACGCAAGGTCTCCAGCGCATGTTGTTCCGACAGGGTGTACTCGCGCACCGCCTCCTCGGGCGGGTATAGCGCGGTCAGGCGGCCCACATTGCGGTCCATGCGCCAGCGCGCGCGACTTTGAAACAACCGCCAGGCCTCGTCCTCGGTGTCTGCCGCCAGAGCCCACACGCAAATCGCGGCATGCGGCTTGGGAAACTCCGCGCTCGGGCGGAAGTTATCTCGGTACAGTTCCAGCGCTTGCTCCACGCCCTGACCCTCGGTGATGAAGTAGGCAAAGGCGTATGGCAAGCCCAGGTGAGCGGCGAGTTGCGCGCCGTAATCGGAGCTGCCCAGCATCCACACGGTGGGCGCGGTGTCGCCACTCGGACAGGCCCACACGCCATGGCCTGGGTGGCCCGCAGGCAAGGGCTGGCCGGTGACCCAGGCTTGCAATTCCATGACCTGCTGCGGGAAGCGCTCGGAGGCGTAGCGGTCCGGGTTGAGGACCTGCGCCGTGCGACCATCACTGCCGGGCGCACGCCCCACGCCCAGGTCAAGTCGACCGGGGGCCAGCGCGTCCAACACGCGAAATTGTTCGGCCACTTTGTAAGCCGAGTAGTGCGGCAGCATCACACCCGCACTGCCCAGGCGGATGCGCGAGGTGCGCGCCGCCAATGCGGCCAGCAACACCTCGGGGGCCGAGCCCACGATGCTGGGGTGGCTGTGGTGCTCGCTGACCCAGAAGCGGTGATAGCCCAGCGACTCGCACCAGGGGCCGAGCTCCAGGGTTTGACGGATGGCGTCGGCCTGGGAGCGCCCCATGGCCGCGACGGATTGGTCAAGAGCAGAGAGTTTGATCACAGCCCGAGCATACCCGCAGGCGCAAATCCCCGTGCCAGGTTGGGTGTCATGTCCATGACCCCGCAGAAGGACTGCGGACTGTCCTCAGGCCCGCGTGGCGGATTCCTGCTCCTGCAGGCTTCGCCACATGACCTTGCCACTGCCGCTCTTGGGCAGGGCGTCGACAAACTGCACCTGGCGCGGCGCCTTGTAGACCGCCATGTTCTGGTGACACCAGTCGATGATGTCCTGCTCGCTCACCTGCCCCGCATGGCTGGCGCGCAGCACCACCACCGCCTTGACCGATTCACCACGGTAGGCGTCATGGGTGGCGATGACACAGGCCTCCTGGATGGCCGGGTGTCGGAACATCAAGGCCTCGACCTCCGCCGGCCAGACCTTGAAGCCGCTGGCATTGATCATGCGCTTGAGACGGTCGGTGAGAAAGAAGTAGCCGTCCTCGTCCATGCGCCCGAGGTCGCCGCTGCGGAAAAAGCGCTTGCCGTCGAGCTCAAAGAACACCTGCGCGGTGGCGTCCGGTCGCTGCCAGTAGCCCTCGAACACCATGGGCCCGTGGATCACGATCTCCCCTTGCTCGCCCACTGGCACCTCCTGCAAGGTGTCCGGGTCCACCACACGGGCATCGGCGCTGACATACGGAACGCCCAGGCATTGCTGCTTGGGCCGGTCGGGCGGATTGCTGTGCGAAGGCGCGGCGGTTTCGGTCAGGCCATAGCCCTCAACATAGCTCAGGCCATAGAGGTCCAGCAGTTTTTGCGCAACGGCTTGCGGCATGGCAGCGCCGCCGCCCCCGATGTAGACCAGGCTGCTGAGGTCGTACTGGTCAAAGTGAGGGCTGCCCAGCAGATCGATCACCATGGTGGGGATGTTGGTCCAGTGGGTGACCCGCCGACGCGAAATCAGCTTGCCCGCCAGATCGCGGTCCCAGCGCGGCATGAGCACCATGGTGCAGCCGTTGCTGAAGCAGCCGTGCAAGACCATCACGATGCCGGTGATGTGGAACATGGGCACCACGCCCAGCACCACGTTTTCGTGGGTGCTGTTGGCCCAGTAGCTACCGGCCAGCTGGTTGTGGTTGATCTGCCTGTGCAGATGCACACAGCCCTTGGGCAGCCCGGTGGTGCCGCTGGTGTAGGGCAACAAGGCCATGTCCTTGGCCGTCACCGTGAGCTCGGGCGGGGCATCACCGCCGTGCATGGCACTGACCCAATCACTCACCTCGCCGCCGTGCAAGACGGCCGCGGGCTGGGGGCCGATCAACCAGCTGTGCCAGGCCGCAGGCGGCGACTCCTCACCGGCCTTGGCAGGGTCAAAGGCATCGGTGTAGTGGGTGACGATCAGGTGTTCCAAACGGTCTGGCGCAGGCAGTTCATTGCTGGCCTGGGCCAGTCCGGCGGCCAGGTCTGCGGTGGCCAGTGCCACGCGCGCCTGCGGATCGGTGATGTAGTGCTTGAGTTCCTCGGGGCGGTTCATCGGGTTGACGGGCACCACCACGGCATTGGCGCGCAGAGTACCGTAGTGCGCGACGATGAGTTGCGGCGAGTTTTGCATCAACAGGATGACGCGGTCACCCTGTCGCACGCCCAGCGCGTGCAATCTGGCGGCCACACGCTCGGCTTGGTGCACCAGTTCGCGGTAGCTGATGGAGCGCCCCAGGAACACAATGGCCGTCTTGTCTGGAAAGCGTCGCGCCTGAAACGCGAGGTTCTCCCACAGCGAACTGTCGGGCACTTGGATCTGATGGGGCAGGCGCGCGGGCCAGAAGCGGTGGTGCGGTCTCATGGCAACGAGCGTAGCAAAGTGCGTTGCGCGACAGCATGGGGAATACCCAGAAGTCTGGCCTATCATGTGAACGCCCAATCGCCACTCACTCGCTGCTCACCTTGTTGCAACCCCTCGCCCGCCCCTGACAGATCGCACCCTGTCGTCACCCCCACTCCACCTGCCCCGATGAACGCTGCCCCCAACCTGACGTTGACCGCTGTGCCCGGCCTGGAAGTCGGCCATGACACCGACACCCGGCGCCCCACCGGCTGCACCGTGGTGCTGTGCCGAGACGGTGCCACCGCGGGTGTGGATGTGCGCGGCGCAGCCCCTGGTACCCGCGAGACCGATCTGCTGGCTCCCGAGAACACCGTGTCGCACATACACGGCCTGCTGCTGGCCGGTGGCAGCGCCTTCGGGCTGGATGCCGCCAGTGGCGTCATGCGGTGGCTGGATGAGCGGGGTCACGGGTTTGCCGTGGGACCGGTGCGGGTGCCCATTGTGCCGGGCGCGGTGATCTTCGATTTGCTCGTCGGCGACGGCCGTGTTCGACCCACAGCAGACGCAGGCTTTCGGGCCTGCGAGCAGGCCTCCACCGCGCCGGTGGCACAAGGCTGCGTCGGGGCCGGCGCAGGCGCCACCGTGGGCAAATTGTGGGGGCCCTTGCGCGCCATGAAAGGCGGCGTGGGCAGCGCTGCGGTACAGGTAGGCCCTTGGGTGGTCGGTGCGCTGGTGGTCTGCAACGCCATCGGCGACGTGGTGGACCCTCGCTCGGGTCAACTGATTGCAGGTGCCCGCGTCTCGCCGCAAAGCCTTGAACTCGTCAACACAGTGCAGACACAATTGAGCGGCCCGTCGGAGACCCACGCACTGATCGGTGGGAACACGACCATTGGCGTGGTGGGCTGCAACGCGCGCCTGACCAAGTCGCAGGCCAAGCGGCTGGCCCAGGTGGGACACGACGGCTGGGCCCGCACCATCCGGCCGGTGCACACCCCCCTGGATGGCGACACCTTGTTTGCACTGGCCACCGCCCGCGTGAACGAGGAGCCCGACATGATGCTGCTCAGCACCCTGGCCGCAGAAGCCGTGGCACAGGCCACGGTGCAGGCGGTGCAGCAAGCGCAAGGCCTGCGACTGGGCGCGGCCTGGTGGCCGGCTGCTGGCGACCTCGTTACTTGAGCGCCTTGTAGCGCACCCGCTTGGGTTTGGCGCCCTCTTCGCCCAGGCGCTTCTTCTTGTCGGCCTCGTACTCCTGGTAGTTGCCGTCGAAGAAGGTCCACTGGCTGTCGCCCTCGCAAGCGAGGATGTGGGTGGCGATACGGTCGAGGAACCAGCGGTCGTGGCTGATCACCATCACCGAGCCGGCAAATTCAAGCAGCGCGTCTTCCAGCGCTCGCAGGGTTTCCACATCCAGGTCGTTGGAAGGTTCGTCCAGCAGCAGCACGTTGCCGCCCTTGATGAGGGTCTTGGCCAGGTGCAATCGTCCGCGCTCACCGCCGGAGAGCATGCCCACTTTTTTCTGCTGGTCGCCGCCGTTGAAGTTGAAGCGACCGCAGTAGGCACGGCTGGGCATCTGGAACTTGCCGACCGTCAGGATGTCCAGGCCGCCCGAGATGTCTTCCCACACCGTCTTGTCATTCGCCAGGTCGTCGCGCGACTGGTCCACAAACGCCATGTCGACCGTCTTGCCCAACTCCACCGTACCGCTGTCGGGTTGTTCGCGACCGGCGATCATCTTGAAGAGCGTTGACTTGCCGGCCCCGTTAGGGCCGATGATGCCCACGATGGCACCCGCCGGCACCTTGAATGACAGGTTGTCGATCAGCAGGCGGTCGCCAAAACTCTTGGAGACGTTTTTGAACTCGATGACCTCGTTGCCCAGGCGCTCGGCCACCGGGATGAAGATTTCCTGTGTCTCGTTGCGCTTTTGGTATTCGAAGTCGCTGAGTTCCTCGAAGCGGGCCAGACGCGCCTTGCTTTTGGCCTGCCGACCCTTGGGGTTCTGACGCGCCCACTCCAGTTCTTTCTTCAGGGCCTTGGCACGGGCTTCCTCGCCCTTTTGCTCCTGCTGCAGACGCGCTTCCTTCTGCTCCAGCCAGGTGCTGTAGTTGCCCTTCCAGGGAATGCCGTGGCCACGGTCGAGTTCCAGAATCCACTCGGCCGCGTTGTCCAGGAAGTAGCGGTCGTGGGTGATGGCCACCACGGTGCCCGGGAAGCGCTGCAGGAATTGCTCCAGCCAGTCGACCGACTCGGCGTCCAAGTGGTTGGTGGGTTCGTCAAGCAGCAGCATGTCGGGTTTGGACAGCAACAGACGGCACAGCGCCACACGGCGTTTCTCGCCGCCCGACAGGTTCTTGATGATCGCGTCCCAGGCCGGCAGTCGCAGCGCGTCGGCGGCAATGTCGAGTTGGTGGCTGGAGCCGTCATCGGCACCCGCAGCTGAAATGATGGCCTCGAGCTCGGCCTGCTCGGCCGCGAGCTTGTCGAAGTCGGCGTCGGGCTCGGCATAGGCGGCGTAGACCTCTTCCAGGCGCGCCTGCGCAGCCTTGACCTCGCCCATGCCACTCTCCACCGCTTCGCGCACGGTGTGCTCGGGTTCGAGCTGCGGCTCCTGGGGCAAGTAACCGATCTTGATGCCCGGCATGGGCGTGGCTTCCCCCTCGATCTCGTTGTCCAGTCCTGCCATGATCTTGAGCAGCGTGGACTTGCCCGAGCCGTTCACCCCCAAGACACCAATCTTGGCACCCGGGAAAAAGCTGAGGGAAATGTCCTTGAGGATCTGCCGCTTGGGCGGCACGATCTTGCCGACGCGGTTCATGGTGAAGACGTACTGGGCCATGGAAAAGCTCTTTCTGACAACAAACAGCCGGGAAGGCGAACACGTCCCGGCAACCACTGGATTATGGCGGGTTCGGGCACTGGCTGCGGTTTGTGAGAGAATCCACAGGTTGCCGCCGCCAGTTGCCGCAACATCAGCATGTCTGCTGGAGCCGGGTCCGGACACCCTTTGTCCGTGATGTCACGTGCTCACCTACCAAAACCTGCCAACTCTTGACTGGGTGGCCCTCGGGCCAAGCGAGTTGGTGTCATGCGTCTGACCTTGACGCTCCATCATGAACTTTGAAGAACTGAAGCTGGCCCCGGCCATCTTGAAAGCCGTCCTCGAACAAGGCTACGAAACCCCCACGCCGATCCAGGCGCAAGCCATTCCAGCCGTCCTCGAGGGCCACGACCTGCTGGCCGGCGCGCAGACCGGGACCGGCAAAACCGCCGCCTTCACCCTGCCCATGCTGCACAAGCTCACCATGAGCCGCAGCAGTGAAAACAAATTCGGTGTCTATGGCATTCGGGCCCTGGTGCTCACGCCCACCCGCGAACTCGCCGCCCAGGTGGAAGAATCGGTGCGCACCTATGGCAAATACCTGCAGCTCAAATCGGCCGTGATCTTTGGTGGTGTGGGCATGAACCCCCAGATCAACCAGCTGAAAAAAGGCGTGGACATTCTGGTGGCCACACCGGGCCGTTTGCTCGACCTGCAGCAGCAGGGCTTTCTGGACTTGAGCACCGTGCAAGTGCTGGTGCTCGATGAAGCCGACCGCATGCTCGACATGGGCTTCATCCACGACGTGAAGAAAGTGCTGGCGCTGGTGCCGCAACAAAAGCAGAGTCTGCTGTTCTCGGCCACGTTCAGCGACGAGATCCGTGAACTGGCGAACAACCTGCTGCGCAACCCCCAAAGCATTCAGGTCACCCCGAGCAACACCACGGTGCAGCGCATCACGCAGGTGGTGCACCCGGTGGGGCGTGGCAAGAAAAAGGCGCTGCTGGCCCACATCATTCAACAAAACAACTGGAGCCAGGTGCTGGTCTTCACCCGCACCAAGTTTGGCGCCAACAACGTGGCCGATTTCCTCAGCAAACAGGGCATCACGGCCATGGCGCTGCACGGCAACAAGAGCCAGACCGCACGCACCCAGGCCCTGGCTGGCTTCAAGAGCGGCGATATCCGCGCGCTGGTGGCCACCGACATTGCCGCCCGCGGCATCGACATCGACGAGTTGCCGCACGTGGTCAACTACGAAATTCCCAACATCAGCGAAGACTATGTGCACCGCATCGGTCGCACGGGCCGCGCAGGCGCCTCGGGCGAAGCGATCAGCCTGGTGTCGCTGGACGAGGAAGGCTTCATGCGCGACATCGAATCCTTCACCCGCCAGTCGATTCCGGTGGAGGTGGTGGAGGGGTTTGGCCCCGAACCGGGCGAGCAGGCCGAGCCGATTGCCATGGGTCGTCAAACCTTGTGGGGCGGACTGGGCAAGCCGCCCAGCCGCGAGGTGATGGCCGCAGCCGCCAAGGCCGCACGCTCCGAAATGATGGAGCGCATCCGCGAGAAAAAAGCGGTCAGCCCAAGCCGTGGGCCCAAGCCCGGCGGTCGTGGCCCGCGTCCCAACGCCAACCCCTCGCAAGCCCCGCGTGAACGCGTGCTGGACGAGAACGGCGAACCAGTGTCACTGCGGCCTGAAGGTGGTCCCGGGTCAGAGCGTGACATGCCCCACGCCCCGCGCAGCAATGGTCCTCGCCGCCGCAACCGCAACCGTTCGCGCGGCACGGGCGGCGGCCAGAACTTCGAGGGCGTGCCGCGCGACGACAGCGATCGTCCCCGTTCAGAGGACCGAGATGACGACTTTCAGCCGCGGGCCAATGCGCATCTGGGCACCCAAAGCGGTGTCAACGCCTTTGGTCATCGCAACCAGAACAAACCGGTTCGCGCACCGGATCCCACCCGCACCAGCATCGACCTGATGTCAGACCGTCGTGGTGGCGGGGGCGGGGGTGGTGGCAACCGTCGCCGTCGCAATGGGGGTGGCGGAGGCGGGGGTGGTGGCTTTGGCGGTCAGCGCTCGGGCGGCTTCTCGCGCTGAACCCACGCCTCAAGCAGAGGCGACGCCGTTGGGATGACCCCAGCGGCGTTGCAGTTGGTCCAGCATGTCCCCAACCGGCTGGTCGATATCCAGCGACAGCACAGACTCGTCAGCCGTCGGCATCTCCAGCGTCTGCAGCTGGCTGGTGAGCAGCGAGGCGGGCATGTAATGCCCCTGGCGCAGTTGCATGCGCCGCTCCAGGCTGGCCACAGACCCATGCAAATGCACAAAGCGCAGACCCGGCGTGGGGCTGCGCAACATATCCCGGTAGCTGCGCTTGAGCGCTGAGCACGACAACACCAAGGAGCGCTGCTCGGCATGGGCCTGCCCCAAGAGCTCAGCCAGGGTCAGCAGCCAACCTCGGCGCAAGTCATCGGTGAGCGGTATGCCAGCCGCCATGCGTGCCACATTCTCGGGCGAATGGTAACGGTCCCCCTCGATGAAATGACAACCCCAACGCTCGGCCAGGGCCTCGCCCAATGTGGTCTTGCCACAGCCGCTCACGCCCATCACCACCACCTGCAGATGCGCAGGTGGGGTGTGCCCCGACGTCATGCCTGGGCAACCCGGCACTCAGGCACCGGCGACGGCAGGGGCTTGCCTGCAAAGTGACACAACAGGTTGTCCATGGCGCGACCGGCCATGGCCTTGCGGGTCTCCACGGTGCCGCTGGCGCAATGCGGAGACAACACCACGTTTTGCAAGGCACGCAGTTCGGCGGGCACGCGCGGCTCGTCCAGGTAGACGTCCAGCCCCGCACCTGCGATCTGCTTGTGCTGCAGGGCGTGAATCAGGGCCGCCTGATCGACCACCGAACCACGCGCCACATTCACGAAATACCCCTGCGGCCCCAGCGCGGCCAGCACCTCGGCGCTGATGAGGCCCCGGGTACCGTCGCCGCCGGGGGTGATGGCCACCAGGAAATCCACCTGGCTGGCCAGCTCGCGGGCGCTGTGCACAAAGGCATAGGGCACCTCGGCACGCGGTGAGCGGGCGGTGTAGGAAATTTTCATGTCAAAGGCCTGCGCCCGGCGGGCAATGGCCTGGCCGATGCGGCCCATGCCCACCAACCCCAGGCGGGCACCCGTCATTTTCTTGGTGAGCGGGTAAGGGCCATCCACCCAGTCGTTGTTGCGCACAAAGCGATCCGCTTGCGGCATCTTGCGCGAGATCGACAGCATGAGACCGATGGCCATGTCGGCCACGTCGTCATTGAGCACATCGGGCGTGTGGGTAACCACGATGCCGCGACGCTTGGCGGCTTCCACATCCACCCCGTCGTAGCCCACGCCACACACGGAGATGATTTCAACCTTGGGCAGCAGTGCCAGCAACTTGTCATCGACCTTGCACTCGCCGCCTCCCACGATGGCGCGCACACGACCCAGGGCACCAGGGTCGGTGATGTGGGCGTTGTCGTGCATGATGAAGTGCTCTTGCAAAGCCGTCATCAAAAACGGGGGGACTGCGGACACGCGCAGCACTTCAATGGGGTTTTCCAGGGCGGTCATGGGGAAGTCTCCAGCTATCCAAATGGCAGGCCCGCTGGCACGGACCAGATCAAGGTGGCGGCCATCATACGATAGATAATCTCTTCATGAATGCTGTGGCCTCCTCTGCTGTGCATGCGCAGTCCGTCAAGCGCTTTGACGTGGTCGCGCTGGGCGAGGCCATGGTGGAGTTCAACCAAACACGCGCCCAGGAGCCTCACTACCTGCAAGGCTTTGGCGGCGACACCAGCAACGCCATCATCGCGGCCGCCCGAGCCGGCGCCAACACCGCCTACCTCACCCGCATCGGCCACGACACCTGGGGCGAGGCGCTGCAGGGCCTGTGGCACCGCGAGAACGTGGACAGTTCCACCGTGGATGTCGATGGTGAGGCCCCCACCGCGGTGTATTTCGTGACCCACGGTCCGCAGGGCCACGCCTTCAGTTACTTGCGCGCTGGCTCTGCGGCCAGCCGCATGTCGCCCCACAGCCTGGTCGAGAGCGGCGCCAAGGCCACCCTGCAACAAGCCCGCTGGCTGCATGTGTCGGGCATTTCGATGGCCATTTCCACCAGCGCGTGTGATGCCGTCTTTGCCGCCATGGAGTGGGCGCGACAGGCCGGCACCCGGGTGTCCCTGGACGCCAACCTGCGTTTGAAGCTCTGGCCCCTGGCGCGTGCCCGTGCCTGCCTGCAACAGGCGGTATCGATGTGCGACGTGTTTCTTCCCAGCCTGGAGGACGTGCACCCCTTGTGCGGCCAGGACGATCCGCAAGCCATCATCGACTGGTCACACCAACTGGGCGCCTCGCGCGTGGTGCTCAAGCGCGGCGCCCTGGGTGCCACCATCAGCGAGGGAGGCTCGCAACGCCATGTGCCAGGCCACGCCGTGACCTGCGTGGACGCCACGGGCGCGGGCGACTGCTTCGCCGGCAACTTGCTGGCCCGGCTGGCACAGGGCGATGACCTCGACCACGCTGTGCGCTACGCCAATGCTGCCGCGGCGCTGGCAGTCCAAGGGTTTGGGGCGGTGGCACCCCTGCCCCGACCCGATCAGGTCCATGCGCTGCTGGGCTGATGCGCATGACACGCCACGCATCCAACCCGCTGCGGCCCCTGGTGATGGTGGATTGGGGCACGAGTTCGCTGCGCGCGGCCTTTGCGCCAGATCAGGCCGTGCTGGAGACCCGCCACAGCGACCAGGGCATCCTGAAAGTACCCGCCGGAGGCTTTCCCCACGCCCTGCAGGCTTTGTGCGGCGACTGGTTGAACGAACCGGACGCCTTGTGCCTGATCAGCGGCATGGCCGGCAGCGCGCAAGGATGGGCGCTGGCACCTTATTGCCCCTGCCCCGCCGGACAGGCCGAATTGGCATCGCACCTGCACTGGATAGAACCGCAACGCATCGCCCTGGTGCCCGGCCTCAGCTGCGAACACCCGCACGCGCCGGACGTGATGCGCGGCGAGGAAGTGCAAATTCTGGGATGCTTGCAACTGCAGGGCTTGCGTGATGCGCAACTGGTCCTGCCGGGCACGCACAGCAAGTGGGTCACGGTTCGCGCGGGCCGTATTGAGCACTTCAGCACCTTCATGACCGGCGAGTTGTACGCGGTGATGCGCCAGCACTCGATCCTGGGCCGTACCCTGCCCCCCATGACGTCCGACGAGCCGTTGGACGAGGCGCATTTTGATCAAGGCGTGCGCCTGAGCCTGCAAGGCGGCAGTGTGCTGCACCACCTCTTTGGCGTGCGCACCCAGGCCTTGATGCAACGCGCCACCCCCTTGGCCCTGGCGAGCCACCTCTCGGGGCTGGTGATTGGAGAAGAATTGCGCGCCCAAGACCTCAGCACCGAACAAACCGTCTGGGTGGTGGGCTCCAGCGCCTTGCAGACCCGCTATGCCCGAGCCCTGGCGTTGCGGGGTGTCCCGTCCCAAGCCCTGGGCGACACCGCCACCTGGACGGGACTTCTGTCTCTCGCTGCTCCGTTACGTCAACGCACACCATGAACGCTGCCCAAACCCCTGAGGCCCGCTGGCATCACAGCCTCGCCCACCTGCCGCTGGTTGCCATCCTGCGTGGCGTGCAACCGACCGAGGTGGTGGCGATCGGCCAGGTCCTGGTGCAAGCCGGTTGGCGCCTGATCGAGGTGCCGCTGAATTCGCCCGACCCGTTGCGCAGCATTGCCTTGCTGCGCGAACACGTCCCGCAAGCCCTGGTCGGGGCCGGCACGGTGTTGTCTGTGCAGTCGGTGCGCGAGGTGAAGGCCGCTGCAGGCGAATGGATTGTGTCACCGCACTTCGATCCGAGTGTGGTGCGCGAGAGCGCGGCGCAGGGGTTGATCAGTGTCCCCGGCGTGAGCACCCCCAGCGAGGCCTTTGCCGCGCTGGCCGCCGGCGCCCACGGCCTCAAGCTCTTCCCCGCCGAGATGATCACCCCGTTGGTGTTGAAATCCTGGCGCTCGGTTCTGCCCCCCTCGCATGTGCTGCTGCCGGTGGGTGGCGTGGGCGCCGACAACCTCGCGGCGTACCGTGCCGCCGGCGCCAGTGGTGCTGGCTTTGGTTCATCGCTGTACAAACCCGGCCTGAGTGCACAGCAGGTGGGTGAACGTGCCCGTCACCTGGCGCAACTCTGGCACGCGGCGACCTGATCCTCCACCGTGACCGCTGAGTTGCGTTACAGTTTTCTCCTCACTTCCTCACACACACCCCCATGAGACTTCTGCACACCATGATCCGCGTCGGCCACCTCCAGCGCTCGATCGACTTTTACACCCAGGCCCTGGGCATGCAACTGTTGCGCACCACCGATCGGCCCGATCAGCAGTACTCGCTGGCCTTTGTCGGCTATGGCAGCAACCCGGACCACGCCGAGATCGAGCTCACTTACAACTACGGCGTGGAGCAGTACGAGATGGGCACCGCCTTCGGACACATCGCGCTGGGCGTGCCAGACGTGGTGGCGGCCTGCGACCAGGTGCGTGCAGCGGGCGGCAAGGTCACGCGCGAGCCCGGGCCTGTCAAGGGCGGCAACACGTTCATCGCCTTCGTGGTGGACCCCGACGGCTACAAGATCGAGTTGATTCAACGCCCCTGAATTCCCTTGGTGCGGTCTGGACACCGTGTCGATCACCGCCCCGTCAACCCACCCGAACGGACGCCCGCAGCATCATGCTGTCACCTCCCGCTCTCCCCGTGTTGCGCAACCCGGCGCCGTTGCTGGACGAGGCGTTGCGCACCTGGGGAGGTCGACAGGATTTGTGGGTATTTGCCTACGCCTCGCTCATCTGGCGCCCCGACTTCGAGGTGGCTGAACAGCACCTCGCCCGCGTGCACGGCTGGCACCGCGCCCTGGCCATGTGGAGCCGTCTCAACCGTGGCACGCCCGAGCGACCCGGTCTGGTGTTCGCCCTGCTTCGAGGCGGCATGTGCCGGGGCATGGTGTTGCGCGTGCCGCGCTCACAGGGTGAAACCGTGCTGCACCAGCTGTGGGCCCGTGAGATGCCCTCGGGTGTCTACCAACCGCAGTGGTTGCGCTGCCACTTCGAGGCGGGGCAACCGGCCCCTGTACGGGCCCTGGCTTTCACCCTGCCGCATCGCAGTCCGAGCCACACGGGTGTGCTCAGTGCCGCGCAGTACCGCGCGATCTTCAGCGACCGGGTGGGTGGTCGCTTCGGGCACACGCTGGATTACGCGCGCCAGACCCTGGAAAGCTTGCGCGCACTGGGCATCCGGGACCGGGCGCTGGAGAAATTGCTCGCACACGCCTCAGGCTAAACGGCCGGCGGCCACCTGCAACCGCTCGGGCGTGTCCACGTCCCAGACCGCCCCCTCGTCGTCCACGTCCAACTGCTGCGCCGGCCATACCCGCAGAACGCCCCGGGCGCCCTCGTCACCCCGCAAAGCGCACAAAGACGCCAGGCACGGTCGGCGAAAACCCACCGGATGTCCGCGCTGGCCTCGGAACTGCGGCTGTACGGTGCTCTGCCCAGGCGGCAAGGCCATGAGAGCGTCGGCCACGCGGCGCAAGGTGTCGGGTCGGATCAGCGGAAGATCGCCAGGGAGAACCAGCCAAGCCGCGGCGTCTGCCGTGGCGCGCACGCCCGATGCAATGCTGTCGCCCATGCCAGCGCCGGGCAAGTGCGCCAGGTGCTGCGGTCGCACCACGTGGCAAAGCAGGCCACTGTGCCGCACGGCATCTAGCACATGGTCCAGCACAGGCCTGCCGGCCAGCAACGCCTCCAGCTTGCCGGTCTGCCCGCCAGCCGCGCGGAAACGCTCGCCTCGACCGGCGGCCAGCACAATCACCACCGGGCTTTGAGGGCTCAAGGGTTGGGAGGTCATGGACGGTCATCTTAGCCCTATCGCCCTGGGGCACCACGCCTGCGGCCCGCCAGGGTTGCGCTGCCACCGCCTGACCCGCGGCCACCTGTCTCGTGTGAGTCCCCTACTGGAAATCCACACCCAGCGGCCGCGCCAGTTCGACTATGCTCGCGGCTTGTCTTCCTGATCTTCCCGAGAAAGTCCACCATGACTCGCAAGACCTACGACCAGTTGCGCAGCGCCCGCTGGTTCGCCCCCGACGATTTCCGCTCCTTTGGCCACCGCTCTCGCGCCATGCAGATGGGCTACGACCACAGCGACTGGCAAGGCAAGCCGGTGATCGCCGTGCTCAACACCTGGAGCGACATCAACAACTGCCACTCGCACTTCAAGGAGCGCGTGGAAGACGTCAAGCGCGGCATCCTGCAGGCCGGGGGATTTCCGCTGGAGTTGCCGGCCATCTCGCTGGCCGAGAACTTTGTCAAACCCACCACCATGCTGTACCGCAACCTGCTGGCCATCGAAGCCGAGGAATTGCTGCGCAGCCACCCCATCGACGGCGCGGTGCTCATGGGCGGTTGCGACAAGACCACGCCCGGCCTGCTGATGGGCGCGCTCTCCATGGGCATCCCCGCCATCTACCTGCCCGCTGGCCCCATGCTGCGAGGCAACTGGAAAGGCAAGACCCTGGGCTCGGGTTCGGACGCCTTCAAGTACTGGGACGAACGCCGTGCCGGCAACATCACGCAAACCCAATGGATGGAAGTCGAGGCCGGCATTGCGCGCAGCGCGGGTACCTGCATGGTGATGGGCACCGCCGCCACCATGATGGGCATCACCGAGGCCCTGGGCCTGGCGCTGCCGGGCGCCTCCAGCATTCCAGCGGTGGACGCCAACCATGCCCGCATGGGCGCGGCCTGCGGTCGCCGCATTGTGGACATGGTGTGGGAAGACCTCACGCCCGCGCGCATCCTCACCCGCAAGAATTTTGAAAACGCGCTGGCCGTGGCCATGGCCGAAGGCTGCTCCACCAACGCCATCATCCACCTGGTGGCCATGTCACGTCGCGCCGGTGCGCATTGCGCGATCACGCTGGACGACTTCGACGCCTTCAGCCGCAAGGTGCCGGTGATCGCCAACATCCGCCCCAGCGGGGACACCTACCTGATGGAAGACTTCTACTACGCGGGCGGCATGAAGGGTCTGATGAGCCGATTGCGCGACGGCGGTCTGCTCCACCTGGACGCACTGACCGTCACCGGCAAGACCACCGGCGAGAACCTCGAAGGCGCTGAGGTCTACAACGACGACGTGATTCGCCCGCTCAGCCAACCGATCTACCAAGAGGGCGCACTGGCCGTCTTGCGCGGCAACCTGGCGCCTGACGGCTGTGTGATCAAGCCCAGTGCCTGCAGTGCCAAGTACCAGCAGCACACCGGCCCGGCGATGGTGTTTGACGACTACCCTAGCCTCAAGAAGGCCATCGACGACCCGAACCTGGACGTCACCGAAGACCACGTCATCATCCTGCGCAACGCCGGACCGCAGGGCGGCCCTGGCATGCCCGAGTGGGGCATGGTGCCCATCCCCACCAAGCTGGTGAAACAAGGTGTGCGCGACATGCTGCGCATCAGCGACGCGCGCATGAGCGGCACCAGTTACGGTGCCTGCGTGCTGCACGTATCGCCCGAGTCGTACATCGGCGGACCCCTGGCCCTGGTGCAAAACGGCGACATGATCACCATCGATATTCCGGCCCGTCGCATCCACATGGAGGTGTCGGACACCGAACTTGCGCGTCGCAAGGCCGCCTGGCAACCCCTGCCCAAGCGCTTCGAGCGCGGTTATGGCCACATGTTCAGCCAGCACATCATGCAAGCGCATGAGGGTTGCGACTTCGATTACCTGGAAACCAGTTTTGGCGCGCCGGTGAGCGAGCCGGTCATTTTCTGAAAGGCCTCCCCCATGTCGCTCAACCCCTCCACCCGCGACCAACTGCGCAAGGTCAGCACCGCCACACTGTGCACCGCCCTCTTCAAACGCGGTCTGCGCAACCAGTTCATCCAGGACGTGCGTCCGCTCAACGGCCAGCTGCCCAACATGGTGGGTGAGGCCTTCACGCTGCGCTACATCCCGGCGCGCGAAGACCTCAACCCCATCAGCGTGTTTCAAGACCGCAGCCACCCGCAACGGGTGGCCGTGGAGCAATGCCCCCCCGGTGCGGTGATGGTGTTCGACAGCCGCAAGAATCCGCGCGCGGCCTCCGCCGGCTCCATCCTGGTCACGCGACTGAAGGTGCGGGGCTGTGCCGGCGTCGTCACCGACGGAGGCTTCCGTGACTCGCCCGAAATCGCCGAGATGGAGTTCCCGGCCTATCACAACCGCCCCTCCGCCCCCACCAACCTCACGCTCCACCAGGCCCTGGACATCAATGTGCCCATCGGTTGCGGCGACGTGGCGGTGTTCCCGGGGGATGTCATGGTGGGCGACCGTGAAGGCGTGGTGGTGATTCCGGCGCACCTGGCCGATGAGATCGCCCATGAAGCCACCGAGATGACCGCCTTCGAGGACTTTGTCACCGAGAAGGTACTGGAAGGCCGCAGCATTCTCGGGCTGTACCCACCCACCGAAGAACAATCCAAACTCGATTTCGAGGCCTGGCGCAAAGCCAAGGGGCGTTAAAGCGCATGGCGCACGGTCGCACGGTCGCACGGTCGCATCATGCGGGAGACACAACGCCAGGACCTGTCGAGGCTGCATTAAGATGCGCCCATGACCTCACTGGCCGACATCCGCAAAAGCTACGAACGCGCCGAACTCGACGAGTCGGCGTCCCACGCCGACCCGCTTGGGCAGTTCCAACAATGGCTCAACGAAGCCATGCAGTCTCAACTGCCCGAGCCCACCGCCATGACCCTGGCCACCGTGGGCTCAGACTTGCGTCCGAGCACGCGCGTGGTGTTGCTCAAGGGCTGCGACGCGCGCGGCCTGGTGTGGTTCACCAACTACGAGAGCCGCAAAGGCCAGGAGCTGGCGGGCAACCCGTGCGCCGCCCTGCAGTTTCACTGGGTCGAATTGGAGCGCGTGGTGCGCATCGAAGGCCGGGTGGAGAAAGTGGACGGACACGAGAGCGACGAGTACTACCGCAGTCGTCCACTGGATTCACGCATTGGTGCCTGGGCCAGCCCGCAGAGCCAGGTCATCTCGTCGCGAACCGTGCTGGTCACCAACGCGGCGAAGTATGGTGCACAATTTTTGTTGCAACCGCCGCGTCCGCCGCACTGGGGCGGCTACCGTCTGGTGCCCGACCGCTGGGAATTCTGGCAAGGGCGCAAGAGCCGCTTGCACGACCGACTGCGCTACCGCCAAGACGACACCGCCACAGAAACCGCTGCCTGGGTTCGCGAACGCCTCGCTCCTTGAAGCGCGGTGCGACCCCCCATCGGCAGGGTGAGACGTCTGCGGGAGCAGGCCCTCAGTCTTTCAACCAGCGGGCAAACGCCTTTTCCAGTTTGAGCACCTTGGGGGCCACCACAAAGGCGCAGTAGCCCTGGTTCGGATGGTGCTCGAAGTAGTCCTGGTGATAGGCCTCGGCCGGGGTGTACATCGACAGCGCTTGCACCTCCGTCACGATGGGCGATGCATACGCCCGCGCCTGTGTCAGCGCCTGGATGAAGGCCCGCGCCTGCTCGGCGTCCTCCTCTGACTCGGTGTAGATACCACTGCGGTACTGCGTGCCGACATCATTGCCCTGCCGGTTCAGCGTGGTGGGGTCGTGTATGGTGAAGAAGATCTCAAGCAGGCTGCGCAGATCGATCACGCGCTCGTCATAGCGCAGACGCACCACCTCCACGTGACCCGTGTTGCCGTCGCAGACCTGCTCGTAGGTCGGGTTGGGCACATGGCCATTGCAATACCCCGACTCCACGTCCAGGACGCCCCGGACGCGAACAAACACCGCTTCTGTGCACCAGAAGCACCCCCCACCCAGTGTGATCGTGCGCTCAGTCATGGGGGCATCTTAATTCGGCCCCCATGTCCCCGTCCCCAGTCGGCCATCAACTTGACGATGCTGCACGGGACGGCGTACATTACTAACCAATCAGTCATTAATATGTCCGACACCACCCTATCCCCCGAGCCCCCCCCTGTGGCGCGACGTGAACGCCGCAAGGAGGCGCGACCGGGCGAGCTGATCCAGGCCGCCCTGGAGCTGTTCGTGGAGAAGGGCTTTTCGGCCACCCGGTCTGAAGAAGTGGCAGCGCGGGCAGGCGTGTCCAAGGGCACCCTGTTTCTGTATTTCCAGTCCAAGGAAGACCTCTTTCGTGAGGTCATCCGCACACGGCTGGCCGACCATTTTCTGGCCATGGGCCAGGAGTTCGAGGACTTTCAAGGCCCCACCGAGGCCCTGCTGCGCAGCGGCCTGCAGTCCTGGTGGGAACGCATTGGCAACACCCCAGCGGGCGGGCTCACCAAACTGGTGCTGAGCGAAGCTCACAACTTCCCCGAAATCGCCGCCTACTACCAGACCTCGGTGGTGCAACCCGGTCGCGAACTGCTGGGTCGTATCCTGCAACGCGGCATCGACCGGGGCGAGTTTCGCCCCATCGACGTGTCACAGGCGGTGATGAGTATCGTCAGCGCGATGGTGTTTGTGATGACCTGGCGGCACTCCATCGTGCCCTGCACGCCACAGGATGCCTCGTTCGACCCCCTGGCCTTTTTGATGACCCATGTGGATTTGTTGCTGCATGGGCTGCTCTCTCCCGCTTCCTCATGAAATTCTCACGCACCACCTTGTTGATCGGCCTGGGCGTTGTGCTCGTGGCAGGCGCCGCCGTCTGGATGCAAACGCGCAAACCTGCCTCTGCCCCTCAGGCACCTGCCGCCACCAGCCACACCCAACACATCGAGATCGCCCGCTCGGACATCACCGTGACGGCCCCCCAACGCCTGCAACAAGGCTTGCCGGTCTCGGGCACCTTGCGGGCAGTCCAGTCCGCCGTGGTCAAGGCGCGGGTGGCGGGCGAATTGCTAGACCTGCAGGTGCGCGAGGGCGACAGCGTGCAGGCCGGTCAGGTGCTGGCTCGCATCGACCCCACGGAATTCCAGCGCCGCGTGCGTCAGGCCGAGGAACAGGCCGAAGCAGCACGCGCACAGATCGACATTGCACAACGCCAGTTTGACAACAACCGCGCCCTGGTCGACCAGGGCTTCATCTCGAAGACGGCCCTGGACACCTCGCTGGCCAGTTTGCAATCGGCCCAAGCCACCTTCCGCGCCGCGCAAGCCGGCGCCGATGTGGCGCGTAAATCGCTGGAGGACTCGGTGCTCAAGGCCCCCTTCACCGGCGTGGTATCGGCCCGTCTGGCACAACCCGGCGAGCGCATGGCTATCGACGCCCGTGTGCTCGAATTGGTGAGCCTGGCCCAGCTGGAGCTGGAAGCCACACTGAGCGCTGCCGATTCCGTGGGCGTGCGCGTGGGTCAAACCGCACGCCTGCAGATCGAGGGGCTACCGCAGGCGCTGGCAGCCCGCGTGCAGCGCATCAACCCGAGTGCGCAGGTGGGCAGTCGCAGCGTGCTGGCCTACCTGCGTGTGCCAGGAGAGCCCGGGCTGCGTCAGGGGCTCTTTGCCCAAGGCGTGATTGGCACCGATGTGCGGGAGGTGTTGGCCGTGCCGCTGAGCAGTGTGCGCACCGATCGCTCACAGCCCTATGTGCAGGTGGTGGACAACGCGCAGGTGGCGCATCGCACCGTGCAACTGGGTCTGCGCGGTTCGCGTGTCGATCAACCGCTGGCGGAAACCTGGGTGGAAGTCATCGGCCTGGATGCCGGCGCCCAGGTGCTGGCCGGCTCGCTTGGCGGATTGCGTCCTGGCCTGGCCGTCCAGTTCACACCGAGTCGCTGAGCCATGTGGTTCACCCGCGTCAGCCTGCACAACCCCGTCTTTGCCACGATGGTGATGGCCGCCTTCGTGGTGCTGGGCCTGTTTGCGTACCAGCGGCTGCAGATCGACCAGTTCCCCAACATCGACTTCCCGGTGGTGGTGATCACCACCGAATACCCGGGGGCCTCCCCTGAAATTGTCGAGACCGAGGTCAGCAAAAAAATCGAGGAAGGGGTCAATTCGATTGCCGGTATCAACTCGCTGATTTCCCGCAGCTATGAGGGGCAGTCGGTGGTGGTGATCGAGTTTCAGCTCCACATCAACGGACGCAAGGCGGCCGACGATGTGCGCGAGAAAGTGGGCCTCGTGCGCCCCTTGCTGCGCGCCGAGGTGAAAGAGCCGCGCATCCTGCGCTTTGACCCCTCGAGCCGCGCCATCTGGTCGCTGGCGGTGTTGCCCGACGCCGCCACGGCCCAGGGCCAGGCACCCTCGGCGGTGGAGCTCACCAACTGGGCCGATCAGGTGCTCAAGAAGCGCCTGGAGAATGTGCGCGGGGTGGGCTCGGTCACCCTGGTGGGGGGCACCAAACGCGAGATCAACCTGTACCTCAACCCGCAAGCGATGGAAGCCATGGGGGTGAGCGCCGACCAGGTGGTCCAGGCGGTGCGCTCAGAAAACCAGGACGTGCCCGTGGGCGCGATCCGCTCGCTCAGCCAGGACCGCGTGATTCAGGTGCAGGCGCGCATGCTGCGCCCGGAAGACTTTGGCAACATCATCGTGGCGCGGCGTGGCACCAGTGTGGTTCGCCTCTCCCAAGTGGCCACCGTGCATGACGGACCGCAGGAACTTGAAAACCTGGCGCTTTACAACGGCGAGCGCACGCTGCTGCTGACGGTACAAAAATCGCAGGACGAAAACACCATCGATGTCATCGATGGTCTGAACCGGCTCACCGCGGACTTGCGTGCGCAACTGCCCCCGGGCATGCGGCTTGAACCCGTGTATGACGGCTCTCGCATGATCCGCGTGTCCGTCAACAACGTGCGCCGCACCCTGGTGGAAGGCGCGCTGCTGACGGTGCTGATCGTGTTCCTGTTTCTCAACTCGTGGCGCTCCACCGTCATCACCGGGCTCACACTGCCCATCGCCATCATTGGCACCTTTCTGTTCATGTACATCTTTGGCTTCACCATCAACATGGTGACGCTGATGGCGCTCTCGCTGTGTGTGGGGCTGTTGATTGACGACGCCATCGTGGTGCGCGAGAACATCGTGCGCCATGTGCAAATGGGCAAGTCGTCCTACCAGGCGGCGCTGGACGGCACACAGGAGATTGGTCTGGCGGTGCTGGCCACCACCTTCTCCATCGTCGCCGTGTTTTTGCCCATTGGCTTCATGCAGGGCATCATTGGCAAGTTTTTCCATGAGTTTGGCATCACCATCGTCGCTGCGGTGCTGATCTCGATGTTCGTGAGCTTCACCCTGGACCCGATGCTCTCCAGCGTCTGGCACGACCCCAGCATCCACCGCAATCAGGCAGACCCCGGCCGCAGCCGCTACGACCGCACCATCGGCCGCCTGACCGCCTGGTTCGAAGCCGCCACCGAGCGACTGGCACACGGCTACCAGCGCGTTCTGCGCTGGGCGCTCGTGCATCCCCTGGCCACCTTGGCGCTGGCGGCGACCACTTTTGCGGGCAGCATCGTGCTGGTTCCGCTGCTGGGCACCGAGTTTGTGCCCAAGGCCGATTACTCCGAAACCAACCTCAACTTCAACACCCCCATGGGCTCGTCGCTGGAAGCCACCGAGGCCAAGGCACGTCAGGTTGCGGACATCCTGCGCGAGTCGCCCGAGGTGCGCTACACCCTGGCCACGGTCAACACCGGCAATGCCAACGGCAAGAGCTACGCCAGCCTCTACATCCGCCTGGTGGATCGCCATCAGCGACAACGCAGCATCGACGACCTGTCGGTGGCCTGGCGGGCACGGCTGGCGCAGGTACCGGGCCTCACCGTGACCCACATCGGGCAGATCGACTCGGTGGGCGGCAACAAGCAGATCGAGTTCTCGGTGATGGGGGCTGACCTGGCCGAACTGGCGCGATTGAACACCCGCATCGTCGAGCGGATGCGGCAGATCCACGGCATCGTCGATGTCGATTCCACCCTCAAGCCCGACAAGCCGACCTTCCGTGTGGATGTGCAACGTGAAGCCGCGGCCGATCTGGGCCTCAATGTGGGCAGCATCGGCACCCAACTGCGCCACCTGGTGGCCGGCCAAACGGTGGGCAACTGGCGCGCCGCGGATGACCAGACCTACGACGTCAATGTTCGCCTGGCCCCCTCGGCTCGCAACGCCCCTGAGGACCTGGAGCGACTTCCCTTTCCAGTGGCCACTGCGACGGATGGCTCAAGTCGCGTGGTCAAGCTCAACCAGGTCGCCCGTGTCAGGGAGGACACAGGCCCCAACCAGATTAACCGGCGCGACCTGATGCGCGAGATCACCTTCAGCGCCAATGCCCTGGGCCGCTCCACCGGCGAAATCTCCGCCGACATCCGCCGCATGATGGCCGAGCTGAACCTGCCCTCGGGCTACCGCTACCAGTTTGGCGGCTCTACCAAGAACATGCAGGAGTCGTTTGGCTATGCGCTGTCGGCCCTGGCGTTGGCCATCGTCTTCATCTACATGATCCTGGCCAGCCAGTTCAAGAGTTTCCTGCAACCCCTGGCCTTGATGACCTCGCTGCCCCTGACCCTGATTGGGGTGGTGCTGGCCCTGATGCTGTTTCGCTCAACCCTGTCCATGTTCTCGATCATTGGCGTGGTGATGCTGATGGGCCTGGTGACCAAAAACGCCATCTTGCTGGTGGACTTTGCGATCCGCTCGCGCGAGGACCGCCTCGACGCAGACGGTCAGCGCGTGGCTGGCCTGCCCCGCCATGAGGCCTTGCTGCTGGCCGCCCGCGTGCGCTTGCGACCCATCCTGATGACCACGCTGGCGATGATCTTCGGCATGGTGCCGCTGGCCTTTGCCCTCACCGAAGGATCCGAGCAGCGCGCCCCCATGGGACAGGCCGTGATTGGCGGCGTGATCACCTCCTCCCTGCTGACCCTGGTGGTGGTGCCCGTGGTGTACTGCTACCTGGACGATCTGGCCGGTTGGATCCAGCGCAAATGGCAGGGTTCGGCGCCGTCAGATAGCGGGCAGGTTCGCCCCTAAAATCCTGTGTGTCCCAACCCGTTGCCCCAGAGAAAGCCATGAATTTCGAACAAGCCCGCTTCAAGATGGTTGAACAGCAGATCCGCCCCTGGAAGGTGCTCGATCCCCAGGTGCTGGCCGTATTGGGCGCTGTGCCGCGCGAGCTGTTCACCCCCCCTGAATACCAGTTCATGGCCTACGTGGACGAGGAAATCCCGCTCGCGGGCGGCCATGTCATGCTGCCCCCCCGTATCGACGCCCGCCTGATGCACGACCTGGCACTCAAGGGCACCGAGACGGTGCTCGACATTGGCACCGGCAGTGGCTACCGCGCCGCCTTGCTGGCGCACCGCGCGCGCGAGGTGGTCAGCCTGGAAATCGATCCCCTCATGGCCGAAGCCGCACGTCGTCACCTGCAAGCCGCCGGTGTGCACAACGCCCGCGTCGTGGAGACCGATGGCGCGACAGGCCAGGTCCCGGGGGCGCCGTTTGACGCCATCGTGCTCGGCGGTTCGGTGGCCGAGGTGCCGCAAAGCCTGCTCGATCAATTGAAGCTCGGTGGACGGCTGATTGCCATCGTGGGCGCTGACCCGGTGATGCAGGCCACCTTGTTCACCCGTACGGGTGAGCGTCAGTTCAGCAGCACAGCGCTGTGGGACACGTCGGCACCGGCGTTGCACAACTTTGCGCGGCCCAGCCGCTTTCACTTTTAATTGCCTATGTTGACCCAAATCACTCCAGCCCAGCTCAACGACTGGGCCGCGCAACATGCCGGTGCAGGCCCTCTGGTCGTGCTTGATGTGCGTGAACCTTGGGAGCTGCAAACAGCCAGCGTCAAGCCCGCCGGCTTTGAGTTGCTGACCATCCCCATGCAAGGGGTGCCGGCCCGACTGAGCGAGCTGGATCGCACACGTCCCGTGGCCTGCCTGTGTCATCATGGCAGCCGCAGTATGCAGGTCGCTTCGTTCCTGGTTCAACAGGGATTTGAGCACGTGGCCAACATCGCCGGCGGCATTCATGCCTGGTCCACCCAGGTGGACCCGTCGGTGCCGAGTTATTGAGTGGCAGCGCATTGCCTGCGTTGTCATTGCCTGCGTTGTCATTGCCTGCGTTGTCATTGCCTGCGTTGTCATTGCCTGCATTTTCATTGCCTGCGTTGTGTTTGTTCTGGCCATTTCTGAAAGCGCGTCATGAAGTTGTTTCAAATCAGTCTGATCGGTGCCGCTGTGTCGGGCCTCTTCAGCACGTCCGTGTGGTCACAGAGCCTGGTTGACCTCTACAACATGGCCAAGAGCCACGACGCAACGTTTCAGTCCGCCAGGTCGCTGTATGAGGCCAACCGCTACCGTGCCGACCAGGGGTTGGCGCAGATCATGCCGACCGTGGGCCTGGGATTGACGGCGACGCGGTCGCAGGTGGACTTTCGGGGGGATACGCCTTCCACTGGTGTTGCCAGTCAGCTTTACGACATCAGTGGAACGAAGTTTTATGCTGCGCCCTTCCCGACAACTTACGCCGTCAACGACGGCAACCCCTTCAAGCGCTGGTACACCCAGAACAACGCCACGCTCACCGCCAGCCAACCGCTGTACCGTCCCGCCAACCTGGCGGTGTACAGGCAAACAGCCAAGCAACTGAGCCAGGCCTATGCCCAGCTGACGGTGGCCGAGCAGGACTTGCTGATCCGCGTCAGCCAGGCCT
>JACCDO011263925.1_pt1 | contig 27548 bp, 27 predicted proteins | sample 7446101 | NCBI WGS metagenome assembly JACCDO01 (sample SAMN15323440, study PRJNA562643) | freshwater metagenome | isolation source: river surface water | place: USA:Blue River Watershed | collected 2017-08-16 | reverse complement strand
TAGAACTTGGTTGTGATGTTGGAGAAGAACTTGGTTGTGAGCTGGGATTGTTCGTTGGATGGTTCGTTGGCTTCTCAGTAGGATTTGCGGTTGGAATAACAGTTGGCGTTAATGTTGGTAAAAGTGTCGGTGTTGTGCTGAATAAATGAAGTGATGAGATTGTAAAAAGAAATTCATAAACAATAATCAAAATATTACCTGGGAATTATTGTGGGCATAAACGTTGGGTTAAACGATGGTAAAACTGATGGTGTCACTGTTGGTATTGCACTAAACAATACAGAATAAATTAGTGAGCTTGTAAATAAAAATATGGTATAAAATATAATAATATACCTAGGAATATTAGTCGGAAAAGCAGTAGGTAAAGCCGTAGGTATAGCAGTTGGATAATATGAACATGACGATGAACCTGATAAGCTATACTTTCCTGAAGGACAACTTGTACAACTGGAATCACCAGCAGCTGCATATGTATTAGCGGGACATATGCTACAAGTTGGTATTTGTTGGCAAACATAACATGGTAATTGTGCATAGCATTCTTTATCATTCCACGTTCCATCTGCATATTGTTCAACGCAATCTTCCTCGTTTCCTCCATTATCCGGTTGTCCACTCGCCCATTTGGTATAGGATGATGTCCCGTATTCCCAAACGAAAGTTCCTGGAGATGCTATGTCATTAAAACCTATCCATTTTCGACAACTAAAGAAGTTGTTTATAAGTGTATTCTCATCAGATGAATGTACTGTTACCAACCAACCACTATTTGCACTACAAGAAGATTTAGCATCAGTCCATGATATTGATGCACTTGATACGCCATAATAACAATAATCATAGCCACTTCCACTGTACGAAGTATATCCAGTGCTACAACTCTGTTTATATCCACCCGCACAATAGGCGTTTAGCACTACTACCAACAAGCTGGATATGTAAAGAAAGCCGAGTATAAACCGATTATACATATTCTATTCTTACTGTACTCGGACTCCCAAACATCAAAAGGAAATGCTAATGGTAATGTCGACAAAATTTTTATACCGACTACAATCGGCCGGAACAACGTTTGTCACACGGGACGGATTGGGCTATGATCGATGAAAGATATCTATAATGTTTAAAACTGTGTTTGCTACTGGCTGTGCAAGGGCTAGTAACTAAACTTGTTGTTCTTTTATCTTTTCAGAAGGCCATAATTGACCCGGCCATAGTTCGGCGAGGCGAGAAGGTTCTTCAACAGAAGAAAAGAAAAGTCAAAAGAAGCACGAAGGACTCAGCGAGACATCTGTCACCCACAGGATAAATTTGTAGTCAGTAAGTAAGCGTGAGATGGGTTTTATATTAATATACTTGTGTATTTCGTGCTACCTTTTGATACAATCAATTGATGGATTTATTATTAAAAAGCATACATATTCCGTAATATTGAAACATTTCAACAAAAAACCTGATTATATTGATGTTGAAATAGTTAACGATGACAACAATAGCAAAAATATAAATGATAGCATTATAAAGAGAAAGGAGAATAATGATGATGACAAAACACGTGGAATCACTGGAATTACAAGTTTATTTAAAAAGGGAGTAAATTCAATAACTAAAATGTTTGAGAAAGATCAAAAAATAAGTAATCAAAAGAAAGAAATGAATCAAGCAATCGATAAAATAATGCAAGGTATTACTTACATGAATATAATTTTGATCACCTATTTTAACTTACTTACTTACATACATAATAAGGTACTGGTGTAAGTGGATCAATAATAGGATCTCTAATGAAAGGTGTTGGATCGATGTTAGTTGATTCTTTTGCTGAATCAGCAAATGATTTAGACATTGTTAAAAACAAAATCAATTCAATATTACAAAATAATGACGAGGTTGCTAATCTATTTACTCTCTTACTTGCTTATTTAACTTTCTAACTTATTTTTCATTTTAAAAAAAGGTAACAAAATTATTTAATAATCAAGAAATAAGTTGTTTAAATCCGATTTCACAATCAACTTCGTCTTTCAATATGAATGGGGTTGTTTCGAAGCAATTCACTTACATATTCCCAATAATCGCTTCGGGTGGTAACACTGGTAGTATTGTACAAGCAACAGGAAAAATTGAAAATAATAATGTTTATTTTAATGATATTATACTACAAGCAGGTCAAAAAGTTATCAGAATTCAAAATAATAATGGTTCTAAAGGAAAATATATCGATGTCTAAGTAATATGTAATTAATTTATAAATTTCTGTATATATTCTATGGTTTTATCGTTAAATTCTGATGGATGCAATGATTTTAATGAGATATAAGGGACCTTAAGCTTTACGTCATCTTTATTACTATTTAATGTGTATTTTGACGCACCATCGCATTCATCGCGAGCTATGTGAGCGCAGTGCATTCCCACATTTGATGCACCAAAAATATCATTATGCAAAGAATCGCCAATAAATAATACACGATTTATTGGGATTTTAGTAAGTTGAGAGATACTTATAAATGGTACAGGAGATGGCTTCAAACTTCCAACATCTGCAGCTGTCAAAACAATATCTACGTAGTTTCCTAGTACATCCACCGAAGTTAAATTTGCTGCATTACCTAGGCGAGTAAATAAAATTAGCGAATGAGTGCGTATGAATATATGATTGAGTGAGTGAGTGAGTGAGTACCATTCGTTGAAATGCCAATTTTAATTCCTTGCTCTTTCAACCATTGGAAACAAGGTATAACATCACTATATAAATATGGCATGATATTACTTCGCTTGGTAATAAATAAATCTAACGCTTGCTCGATGTACTCACTTTCCTCATGACTACCAGCTTGTACCGTTAAATACTGTAATGATTTTTTTCTTAATTCAGTTACATCGTGACTAACAAACGGATTTTCATTACTTATTTTCACCATTGTATCACGCAAAATATTTGCTTTGCTGTCACTATTATTGATGTAATTATAAGTTATTGGCATGTTTATCTTCATAAACATATTCAATGCATCATTTGCTTCTTTAATTGGACCGAGCAACGGAACTAATGTATCATCTAAATCGAATACAAACATATCAAAATGCTTGACTATCGCATTCTCACCATCTCTAACTTGTGATAATTTGCTTTTCCATTTATTCATTATATTTGGATTTTTCTCAATAATATTTTCTATAATTTTACTTATTTGATGTTTTGCTTGTGAGTAACCATCATAGTCGGTATTGATGATGTAGTGAGCTCTTTCACGCTTGATTGCGTCTGGTAATTGTTTTGATAAAATATTTTCAAATTTCTCTATTGACATATTTGGACGTGCTAATACACGATTACGCTGTGTTTCAGTACTTGCTGTGACAACAATAATATAATCAACTTGATTTTGTAATGGATTTTCTAATAATAATGGTATATCATATATAACCATTATTTCACCATTATCTCTTGCTTTCTCATAAAATAATTTTCTTTCACTTTGTACTAATGGATGAACGATTAACTCTAATTGTTTTAATACACTTGAATCTTGTAATACTTTTTGTGCTAATAATGTTCTATTCACAGATAAATCAGCTACGTTTATTACATCTGGATATAAACTACGAATTGGTTCAACTGCAGCACCACCACTACTATATAATTTGTGTACAGTTCCATCTGCATCAAATACCTGAAATCCTAATTTAATAAATTGTTTTGATATAGATGATTTACCCATCCCAATTGAACCTGTTAATCCAATTTGTAATGTATCAACACCATCATTGACCGCATCACTATTAATTCCACCAAAAAATGATGTCATTTTTAATCTTATATTATTTGCACAATAACTTCTTATCCCTCCTTGTAATGATCGAATAAATGTAGTTGAACTATTTAATAAACATAAAAATGCAAGATAACGGTAATTATTCATCAAATTAATGTATTAATAAACTATATATTAATATAATAATCAATAATTCATTCGACAATTAAAGGAAACACCTTCAAACTATGCCGCGACGTCAAGATACAAGGGAGTCAATTAATTGACCAAATTTTAGGGATTTAAGCAGTGGGTGTGGAACGAAAAAATAGATAGAGAGAAGAAAAAGTATAGAAAATTGAGTGCAATGCGGAATGAAGCATCTGTAATAAGACAATACTGGGCTTCGTGAATACTTTATTATGACTGTCTCAGTACGTATGTACAACTTAGTCCTAATCCCTCAATCTGGAAACGGTAAAAAAAAGCGATAACCAAATTACCTTCAGACGGTACACGCTGATTGTGACTGTGACGTTCTGTGTGAGAGCATATCGCATCAATGGCGAGATAATAGAACATTTTTCTTCATATAAATTGCGATAAAAATATCGATATTAAATGGAAGAGTATGCTGCATTGAAAGCTTCAAGAAAACGTGAAGAACGAGATGCTATTTTGCGTAAACAAAAAGAGGATGAATTAAAAGGTATAAATAAAAATAAAATGACAAAGGAACAAGAAATTGCATGGAAATCACGTTTTGGTTACCCATCACCTCCAGCAGCTGTGTATGCAGCAGGTAGAGTAGAATCTGCAGCTGTTTGGTGGCCCTGGAATGAAGAGTTAGAAGCAAATCCTGATACGAAAATATCGAAATGGATTGTTCATCGTTATAGAAGAGATAATGCACACAGTCCATGGCTAAACAAAGGTAAACGAACTAACATTTATCTTACTTTTTCATTTTCTAATTACTAAATATTTACTAATAAATAAAGGAAAAACTGAATTTACGAAATTAGAAAAGAAACAAGTATTAATAGGCAATTTAACTAATGGCTATCAATACGCATTTACGCTGCAAGTAATCAATAGTGTAGGTATAGCCAATTTATTCATTCTCTTTTTATTCATTTTCTTATATAATTAATTCGTTAGGAATGAGTGTTGAATCACATTATTCGAATCCAGTATTTGTAGATAGTGAATTACCATCAGGTTGGTTTCGTTTTTTTGATACAAAAAAACAAAAATTTTATTATGCAAATTTGAAAACAAAGAAATCATCTTGGACACGACCTGAGCTAGATAAGTATTTTCTTGATGAAAGTATATTATTTAACTTTAATGATGCAGAAATTGAGCATTGTAAAGACCTATTTATTGAAGGTACTCGTACGTATAACCACTATCTACTACTGCTTTACTCACTGACTTTTTTATTGTAGATATGGAACACTTTACTTACATTGATTGTGATCAACTAATAAGTGTATTGCTTGAAGTTGGTGAAAAAATGCCAAAATCAAGAGTTATTAAGTTAGTAAGAGGTTATACTCAAGGCAAAGATAAGATAACAACATGGGCGCAGTTCATGAGTATAATGAACCATATCAAGGTTAAGAAAATGACTCCAACAATAATAATTCCATTAAATCCCGCGATGATTGTTGCAAGACAAATTGCTTCGTCATTATTAAATGTAGATAAAGAAAAAATGGGTGATTGGAAAGTTGAATTTAGTTCCATTGCTAATCGGGATTATTATTTAAATACAAAAACAAACGAAACCCGTTGGGAAATGCCAGATGATATTCGATTTTTTATACCTTCGAAATTAGAGGATAAATTAATGACAGTGTTTGATTTCGGTCATATCGAAGCATTTAAACAACATTTTTCTATGTTAGATATTGATGGTATTCACCCGCTTTCTTACTTATATATCTTACTTACTTACTTACTCATCTATTCAGGCTCTGGTGATTTAACAGATCGTGAATTAAAATTATTATTTGCGGCGTTAAAAATAAATTGTGATGATACTTTATTGAATAAATTGATCCAAACGGTTGACTTAAATGGTAACGGTACGATAGAATTTGATGAATTTTGTTGGATGATGTATACATTAGCTGATAAGCAAAAAGTTGGAGTTTGGAAAGAATTATTAGAATTTTCAGCAGATAATAAACATAACAAGTTAATCGCTAATTCAATTGTAGATGTGAGTCAAATAAGTAAGAATCTAATGTCCCATCACCACAGTTTAAAGAATGAAAAGGTAGAAGAAAATGTAATAGAAATTGATAATGGTCACACACATCTCAGTAAACAGTTAGGTCATGGAAGCCATTTAGTGGATAGTAACGACTCTCACTCCTTTAAAGCAAGAGGAGATAAGGATTTGCATGATGATTATGTTAAGTTAAAAGAAAATAACATACAACCAGAAGGAGAAAACAAACCAGTGTTGCCACTTCGTGAATTACTTATCTTATATTACAAAGAAATAAACACAGCAAAAATTGATGAAGTAAATAGAATACTTCGTAAATATAAAAATAGAGTGAGTGATTTAGTATATGCATTAGAAGACAAGTACGGGGCTGCTACAATCAATGCACTTGCTGAAAAATATGGATGGTTGATAGATGCAATTGACGATGCCATTGACGATCCGTTACCAATTCGTGATCTATTAATACTATATTACAAAGAACTAAATACGGATAAACTTAGTGTCCTTGATCGAATTCTTCGTAAATATAGAAATAGAGCCGTTGAGTTAGTATATGCATTGGAAGAAAAATATGGGAAAGAAAATGTAGATGTTCTTGCTGAAAAATATGGACGTATACCAGATGCTTTGATGATATACGGATACAGACCCAAGAGTAAAGAACATAATGTTACCAGTAATAATGGAGGTGGAGGTGATAATGATGACGATGATGATATAAGTATAAGTAGTGACTTGGCAAATCTAGTTGACTCTCCTGATGATCCGGATATTATCCGACAAGAAAAAGAAGAGGAAGAAATGAAAGAATTAAACCCTGAGGGTAAACGCAAAAAGCGTAAACAAAAAATCATTCCACGCGAGAATCAAGAAAATGATGAATATTATAACAATGAAGGTAATGAAAAAAAAACTATAAGTAAAAAAGGTTTCATGCATTTATTTTTATGTTGCATGAAAAACAAAGGTGAGAATACAGTTGCACCATTAACAGAAGAAGAACGAGAAGAATTAGAAAATGCTCAATATTATGAAATGTCAATGAAAAGAAAAAATCCACATGGTCCTTACTGCTTTTGTGGATGTAGAAGTCTATAAACTTTGTTTTATATGTAATTTAATGTATATAAAGAGTAACAAATTATTAACAATATAATATAATGTAAACATATGCATTAAAACGGGTATATATATTATGAATAATAAGAAGTGACAACATTAATCCATTTTGTTAATGTTGATTCGGTAATAGTATAACCACTTATGTTACTAATTCTAGTCTTTAAATTTTTTGCATTGACTCCACCTAAAGAAGCTTCGATTACATATGATGCAATTAATTTATTTGTACATCCATCTTCAGCCAGTAAATCATATATTTCGTTCCTTTCAGGTGTATAATTGCCTCGAGATTTAGATCTTGAAAGACCACTTACCAACGTCACTAGCAAAAGTAATAATAATGGCAATAGAGCCATTACAACCAAGTTCAATCAAGACACAAGAGACTTATCTCCGACTTTTGTCTTCTACTAACTTGACTGAAATAATTTACTTAATTTTTGGCAACTTCATGGACTTCAGTTTTTGGGGATGTTCGTTAAATCACGGACGTGATAAATAAAATAGTATATAGGAGTTAATAACTAGACAAAGTATGTACAATAGTAGCTAAAATATATGAAAATGCTACATCTGTAATTATTAAGCTTACAGAGCTACCAATAAAGAAATAATCATATCAAAATGTAATTCAAACATTAAATTAAGTTAAACAAATAATTTAAACTATTGCATACAGTATTTTATTACCTTTCTTTTTAATTTTAATTAAATTAGAATGGTTAGGGATTGGGGCCGCTTCAACTATCTGACTGTTTTATTTGCAGTCTGTTACTCGCCAGTATAAAGCTAAAGCATAAAGCATCAATAAAATGCCTGGAGGAACGGCGGTAACATTGGCAATTGAGTCTATTAAGGCTCCTATTAATAAAGCCGTACCACCACCAAGAATTAAAGCAACATTTTCACCACCAAGACAATTAAACAGTAAGAATATAACAGCTAAAGATAGGATATTACGACATAGCATCGATAGAATACCATTATCAAGTTCTAACTCGTCTGAATTCATTAAAGATGATAAAGTATTAGGACAAAGTAATGATTTACCATTAGTTGCATATAAAGCACCAGTAACTAAAAGGGAAAAAAATAATATTACTAATGAAAATAATAATTCAGATAAGAGTATTACATCAAAAAAATTACCAGAGATATTATTTAAACCAATACCAAAAGTAAGAGGTGTATATCGTTATCGTTTAATGCCAGGTAATAATGTTAGAGCAGTATTATCAGCATTAAGAGTTCGTCCATGGTGGCATCCAGCATCAAAATCAGATGATGATGATGTATCATCTGCAGCAGCACAAGCTGCTTTTCCATCATTTATATGGGAACAGTATAGATGTCCAAAACGTTATAAAGATGATACATATAAAGATACAATATTAAATCATTTGAATAATAATAATTGTTTAGTATCAAAAAAAGGTTTATATTTTAGTCTGAAAACATATTGTGCCAAAGAAGGAATTGATTTGTTAGATATTGTACCAAGAACATTTTATTTATCACCATCGGGATTAAAATCAACTGTTGGCAATGAACCAGATGATTTAAAAGAATTTATGGATTATGTTGCTACCAAAAAGAAATCTCCTACTACTACTGTATGTAATGATGGTTTTAAAGAAGAAAAAGATAATGTATTTGATTCCGGAGCACTTGATTCACCAACAACAAGATCAACATCAAGTGTTGAAGTTGAAAGTGTTATGAAAGTACCAGTATTAGCTATAGAAAAAAGTGAAAATGATTTAATTTGGATATTAAAACCAGCTAGATTAACAAATCGTGGTTTTGGTATACAGGTTGTAAAAGGTACCACAGAAGTGTTAGATGTAGTCAACAAAACTATTTCATCTCGCGCATCTACTGCTGATGGTGATACTGAAGAAAAATTATCCGAAAAAGAAGCTACGGAAAAAAAATTAGGTATATTAACTAAAATTGCAAATAAAAATGGTGCAAAAGAAGGTTGGATTGTTCAAGAATACATGGAAAGACCACTTTTAGTCAACGGAAGAAAATTTGATATTAGATGCTTTGTATTATTAACACATTGTCGATCAAAAGGATTGAAAGCATATTTTTTCAATCAAGCATATGTAAGAACAAGTTGTAGAAAATATAATTTAGAGAATTTAGATGATCGTGAAACTCATTTAACTAATGATGCAGTCCAAAAGCATTCCAAAGAATATGGTAAATTTGAAAGTGGAAATAAATTAAATTTTGTTGAATGGCAAGAAAGTATTAATAGAGATTATCCTGGTACAGATACAACAATTGTTGAAAGTAAAATTCGTCCAGAAATTATTAGATTAACAACAATTTCTATTAAATCAGTTGCAGAAGAATTAAATGCATCAAATGGTATTGTTAAAAATACATTTGAATTATTAGGATATGATTATATGGTTACGGATAAATTTGAACCAAAATTAATTGAAATTAATTCAAATCCATGTTTAGAATTTGCTTGTCCATTACTTAAAGAAATCATTAGTAATGTGATTAATAGTACTATTAAATATGCAGTTGATCCTATATTAAAACCACCACCAGCTGGTTCAAGAACCAAATCATGTGAAGAAGCAGTATCATTATTAGAGCAAGAAGAAGAAAGATTTCAACAAATATTCCCATAAATAATGAATTCTAATAAGAAATGTTTATATGTATAAATTAACAATAAATTCAATAATATATTTTAGTTTTCATATTTTTATTTCCTTTTCAATATAGCGGGAGTGCATAATAACTTCTCTCTAAATTTATTACTTGGAACAAATCTACTATATATTTTATGTGCCATTTTAGCAAAAAACAAATGACGTCCGCCTAAAGTTCCTAGGATTAATAATATAGATGCATACATTGGTGATACTAATAATATTGATGCGACACGATATGAGTTTGGTCCATCAATCATAGTACCCTCAAAACCAATTCGTTTTAATATTGGTCGAACGAAATATAATGTTGATGAGCCAGTTATACCAAATATAGTGCATACTATTAATGCTTCAGAAGGGCTTTCTTTCCAACTTATTCGTTCTTTTGTTGTCCAGGACCAAAACCTTTTTATCATACCTTCATTTTTATTAGTACTACTATTAAATCGTTTGGAAATATAATTAGTACACAATCTTTTACCGAAGCAATTTGTAGAACGAGAAAGCATATTGAATGTTGCTCTTTAAAACTGTCGTAATCTATCCTGGTCTGTGTCTTGTTTTCTTTTTTTTCTTCTATTCCTAGTCATCATTGGGCCGGATGATTCGAATCCGATACAAAACTAAATTAATAAAGGGTTACTATTGTCGTTGTAGACGGCTGAATATGTATATCCCAAAAATTATTCCCGTCGCAATTTCTAAAGATCTATCTTACTTCTTTTGGAGTTCAGAGTTTGCATTTCAGCATGCGGCACTATTATTGGCGATGACTCACTCACACATGTCTCACTAAAAAAACATTCATCCAAGAGCTTCTGGATAAATTTGAGTTAGAAGTGTTACGATAATGACAACATTTTATTTGTTATTGATAGTACTAGCAACAGCGTCCCTTTCATATGGATTTAATTCATTTAATTCTATCAAGAAAATGGTTCGTAAAACAGTAGGAATATTGATATCATCCTCATTAATAGCTTCCAATGTAAATGCCATTGACACAAACGAACAGCTTCCAGTGTACTTTGGTGTTGGATGCTTTTGGCATGTTCAACATGAATTTGCTCAAACAGAGAAGAAAATATTAAACAGAAATGATTTAGACATAACAAGTCGTGCTGGTTATGCAGGTGGAAATTCATATGGAGACATTAAAGTTAATTCAGATAACTTGGCTAATGGAAAAAGACAAGTTTGTTATCATAATCTTTTAGGTACCTCTGATTATGGTTCATTAGGTCAGTAATTCTTACCTAGTACAATATTAAACTTTCAATACTTACTAAATATGAAACAGGACATGGTGAAGTGGTAGGTTTAAATATTCCAGCAGAGACATTAAAAGATTTTGCTACGGAGTATTTTTCATTATATGGTGCTGATAATGAGAGACCTGATAAAGGTGACAGAGGTAATTACTTATTTATTTAAATTATACCTCGATTACATTAAATCAATTAATATACTTTCTATGATTAGGACCAGAATATAGATCATTACTTGGTTTACCTGGTGGAATAAACTCTAAATATTTTCAAGTAATTAAAGATGCGGCTGATAAGAAAGGAGTTACATTAAAGGAAGGTAACGGTAATGATCCAGATACATTAGGGAAGAAAATGGCTTTTGTCATGGATTCGACTAAATTTCCATTTAATCAAGCGGAAGTATATCACCAATTTCATGATGGATTCATGCCTGGTGAACAGTATCCACAAAGTTATAATTCAATTACTAATAAGTTACTTGTTTCTGGACAACTAAAATATACTGGTTGTCCTGAATAAAATAAGGAATCAAATTTATTGTATATTGATGTTAGACGTTGTTTTTATTCTGTATTAATTAATGCATGGTTGATGCAGCTGAATTGAAATATGTGTGATTATTAATACAATTTGTTGTAAATTATTTTTCTTCTTTAATTTTTTGATCATTTGCTATTTTTAATTTTCTAGATACAGTTGCATATATATGAGGAAGATATGCATCATATTGGTCATATGTTACAGCGAATACATCTTCAGGTAGAGTATCTTTAGGTCCTATCATATTTGAACGTGGTTTACGATTTGCCATTGGATCTGGTTTAGGTATTATTGTACCAGTCTTTTTACTAACTCTAACTTTGGTACCTGCATGAGTGAATAGAAAAGTAAGTAAGAATGCATGAAAATAATGTTATATAAGTCACTACCATCTTCTAAATATTTTCTACTAATTTTTGTTGGTTCACCATTACTAGGATCAATTAACATAACATTAGAATAATGTATCGAACATGGTTGTAATACCATTCTACCGGGTAAACCGTCCATTGTTGGTTTAATTGCTCGCTTTCTTACATTTACTCCTTCAACTATAACTCTATTCAATCTTCTAATGACTGTCAATACTTTACCTTTAATAAAATAATAAATTAATAAATTATTTTATGAGTGAGTGAATGAATGAATGAGATGTTAATATGCCAATCAATAAACAAGTAATAACACGAGAAATAATTAATTGAGAGAAAAAAATACCTTTTTGACCAGTTTGTGGCCCATTTATAACTTGCACATTATCACCACGTACAATATTCCATCGATTTGTTTCAACCGTTGGTTTATGCTTTGTCCTTGGTTTCTGTAATTGTTTCGCCAATGAGCGACCCCATTTTGAAAGATACAAAACCGAGTTCATCTATTGTCTCTTCTTTTATTGGGATGCCCAAGTATCGTTTGGTTTAACCTCTCCTCTCGGAGGGCCGGGAGATTTGGGGAAAGATTCCAAGTTAGTTAGTTAGATAGTTAGTTAGTTAGTTACTACATTTCATTACTTACATTTTAACCTTTCAATTGTTTTACAACTTTTTCTAAATAATTAAATTGGTGTTTTTTTGCAACTTCTAATAATATATTAAAATTATGATTAATTAACTGGGGAGTCGTTAGCATTGCAATAGGTGCACACAGATTAGATGTTGATGCACATAATAAAGTAATCATTTCATTTGTTTTTGAGCAACGCATATCTTGTAATAAATATGATACTGATAATCCCTCTGCATCATTAATTAAACGATCTTCAATCTCTACAGTATCAATATAATGTTTGCATTTGTAACATATCCATCTATTTTCTCTATTTGCTGTAAAATCAAAATCACGCAATAGATCTCTGCTAGATGATGTACTACAATGGCTACATATGATATCACGCAATACATAAGAATATGATTTATCACTAAATTGACTTTCTTCGGCAAATTCTTTCACTCCAATTTTATTTAATAAATATCTTTTTAAATTTGCAATATCCTCTTCCACATTATTATCAATAGATAACACATGAGTAACGGCTTTAATAAAATCTAATTTTATATCATTTGATTTACCAATTTGATCAATTTCATCACCAATTATCTTAGGTAATTTTTGTTTGATATATTTTGCCATGTACTCAATAGTTTTCTTGGTAATACCTTCGTCATCTAATGGATATTCATCAATTAATGACATGTCATCAGGATTATTGGCAAGAACTTGAAGCACTTCATCACGATCTTGACAATATTTCATTCTTTTTGCTTTATATCGATATAAAAAATCTTTAATAATTACTTTAAATGTTTCTTTTACTTCAATTGGTAATGAAGTAGCTAATGTCCAATTGAAAATAAAATAAGGATCTTCATCGATGGGTTCCTCTTCATAGTTATCTACTATATTATTATCAACGCCATCTTCGACATCATCTCCTTCTTCATCTTTATCACCGTATAACCAATCAAGATTGTCGTCTTCCGAATTTTGACGATAATTTCGAATACTTTCGGTGTCTTCTTCGTCATTGTCATCATTAGTAAACGATGAATACTCAGTGGAAACAGTATTCTTATAACTGCTATCACTGACGGTATTATTATCTTCGTGTGAAATCATATTTTCATCTTCGTCTTCATTCACTAGTGCTGCATTATCAAACCCTTCTGACTGCTCTTGACTGTAATCCTCGTGATTCAAAATATCAGTAGATTCATCAGGATTAGGGATAATACCACAATAATTATCTGGACCTAACCACAATAATTGTTCCCATAATGTTTTGGTATGAATTTCAAGAAATGAAAATGTTGGAATACGAACAATTGCATTGATAATAAAATTAATGTATTCATTTGCACTTTCTTTGTCATACTTGTTTGTATATACCACAATTTTTCTAAAATCAGCATATATGACTTTAGCACCAAGTCTCTTAAATTCACCAATTAATCGCTTGAACAACTTGGTCATTAGACTGTAAACTATGCGATGAATTGCTGGATCATGCAACATTCCATCACCGTAACCACATAAATAACGATATAATGATTCTAATAATGATCTAGACATAATATCTCCACTGTATACGGTATCATCGTGCCATTTGGATACTAATGCTTTTAATAAACTAAATGCTCTTGCACAAGATGAATCTGATGTATTATCTGATGATATGTTTTGATGATCACTTTCATTTTGAACATTCATACCAACTGTTGTTAAGCCTTCCGCATCAAGATCACTCGATGATAAGATTGCGCAATAATCAAGGGCTTCAATATTTAATTCAACGCACAAATTTCTATATGCACCAGGATTATTTAAAGAAGGTTCAACTAACTTATCACTCCATGCACCATGCTCATCTTCCTCGGCTCCGCCTAAATCAGGAATACATTTCTCAGAAGTCCACATAATATGCCTATTATTATTTAAAACTCGAGCATACAAAACATCGGTCATAGTTGTTCTTGCATCTGGACCAATATTACAAACAGGTATTTGAGCAAATCTAGCGCATTGCAAACGATTATCAAACCATTTAGGTAAATATAAATATCTTTGTATCATTCTTCTTGCAATAAACTCAGCCCATTGCAGTGCAGGAAGCATATCATCTTGACTATTATATGGCACGGTTAACAAAGGAAATTCTTGTAAAGATGGAATTTTTCTTCTCCATTGTCTTGGTTGGAACACACCTTGAACAAGTACCAAGGTAGGACCATGCCTTTCTCTAACATAAGTTGCAACACGTTCATTACATGCTTTCAATGCGTCATTCATACTGCTAACAAATACACTGACAAACTTAACATCAATTATTTCCTCATCAGTAGAATCTGATTGATCATTTTGTCTATTTCTTTTAATATCATTAAATATTTTTTGAAATGGGACCTTATCTGAAGTAATACCACCATTACTAACCCAAATGTGCGCCTTAGCTGACCATTGCGTAACATTCCCAGCATCATTGGTATTTCTTTCAATAACAAACATACCAACAGCACCGCGCCCTTTATTTGTATTACGATCAGAGCTGTAATAAATATATATTTTCTTAAACGTTGCTGATATTGGGCTCAAATAATCATGGTGCGATGTATCAAGCATATCTAAATTATTCAATTTAAATGAGTTGCCAAATGAATCGACTTTTTCTTTCTTATTAACTTGACTTACACATCCCAAACGAACAACAGTACGAAACCACAATGGTACTTGTGTCTCATATACACCTTCAACTTGTGGATGATGTAAGAACCTTGCTAATGCTTTTTCATTTCGTTGAAATTTACGTTCAGTTACTTCAATTTCATAAAGATTTATACATGGATGTCCATGAGGTAAAAATCGTTCAATGTTTTTAGTACCACCTAATGCAACAGCAGCTGCTTGAGCGTCTTTACCACGACAATTAACATATATAATACGTGGTACAATAAGTTTAAACTTTTGCATTTGTGTTTTTGATGTCATAGCCCAAATAATAAATTCACCAGGTGATTCAGTGCTCTGAATTTCAAATATTTGCCATGGTTTAACCATTGCTTCTAATTCAGCTCTTCGACCTAACTCTGTCAATCCTAATACTTTCTTACGAGATAATGCATCAAGTTCATCACTTTTAGAATAGGAGGAATTTTTTGATCGAATTTTTTTATTTTCAATTCTATTTAATTTCCATTTTTTCTTTCTTTCACTTAACCATAATTGTAGATCTGTTAATGAAGCTGGTTTCTCTTCACTTAATGGCTTGACAGTAGTTACTTCAATATTTATTGGCGATGAAATTGATGCATGATTTACACTACTACTTGCATTTTCACTAGCTTCAGGTAATGATGGTGATTGAATACTTTCATCAAATGCAACAGATTTCTTTCGATAATGAACAATGGGAATAGGAAGCTTTTCATTGGACTTACTTTTACCAATATCCTCCATATCAATTATAGGTGATGCATTAGAAGTATTGATATTCTCGTCAACTAATAAACCATTTTCATCTCGAACACGTTTGCGTTCTTTACTTGGTGTTAATAAAGCTGATTTATTCTTTTTTAATGCAGATGGTAAATTATCACCTACAATTTGTGCACCAATAGTTAATGCTTTGAATATTGATGTTATCTTTGCTTGTTTTGTACCACTTTTACTATCAGCTAATTTGCGTTGTAACCAAGATGGATGCTCAATACGTGGACAAGGATTTTGTATACGTTGAATACCAGCTGGAATCGTAATAATTTTTTGAATTGATTTACCCAAACGATCCTTATAATAATCCCAATCAACAACTTCTCTAAAATCATCACAATTAAGTGATGGATCCTTTAACCATTTACGTAAATAATGTTTTTTAATCTTTGGATCTGAACTAAAAATTGCAATTGGTAAGGCTCTTTCAGCAATAGGTGCACCAGCAGGCAACCTTGAAATAATTTGATGACAATTTAATCCTTTATCTTTAATCATTTCAGCACCTAAGAAATCAGCTAAACGTTTTGCTGATGTAAGTGATGTACCTTTACCTTCATACTCTTCAAGTGTTTTAGATATAGTTTTTCTTTCAGAAATTAATTGCATCAATTCATCATCGGGAAAGTTCATACCATGATTATCAAGCACATCTAACCATTTATTAGCAACAGCACCGACAGCGTCATAACACGTTTGAAGTGATGATCCAGCTAAAAATTGATCAAATACCTCTTCTTGAAAAATTTTAACCAATTCTAACTCACCTCTTCGTTTTATTTCAAATCCTTTTAATTCAGCTATTGAACCATCATGCTTATAAACAACATATTTCTTTTTCAATAATCTTCCTTCTTCTGGTGATGCTGGTAATATCATTGCTTTATATGGACCATCTAATTCGAAATAAATTGAACATTCTGAATGTGTATCATACTGATTGCCATCATATACTATGCCATCCTTCTTGTTTTGGTATTGATGATTAGTATATCTTTCATGAACATCCGCGTTAAGCATAGCACAAGGATATGATATACCAATTTTACTGCCATTTTTTAATGAAAATTTAAAATCTTGTGGAAATGTATGAGGAAGAATACACCAGATACCATCAGTATCTAATTCTAATGGTCTACCAACTTGTTCAACTAACTCACGAGCTTGTTGAATTAAATTACTGCCAGTATGTGTGACTATACCAGCCATTTCCATACTTCTCCATCTTGCACCTTTACGCATAACATATCCATAAAATGAATTTAAAATACATTTATGTGCTAGTTGTAATGAATCCATTAAAATTTCTTTATCTTCACAATTTTTTCTTTGCATAGAATCACCTTTCTTTTCAGCTTTAATCTTTTCTTCTTTCCATTTTTTAGTTTCAATTTTATAATCATAACGTCGATCACGAAAATTTTTAACTGTATCTACATAGAATGCATTTTCACGCATACAAACTGTTTTCTCTCGAAGTTCTTCCTTAGTAACTTTACTTTTCTTGTACGTTCGATTTGCTAAATCCTTAAGTCTTTGACGTACTTTTTTTGATTGCTCAATTTCATGTAACTCATTAAATAATTTCTCACCACTTTTTGCTTTTTCAACACCTAATTGATTCTTTACAAATAAATAATCAGACATTGTTGCTGGATTATAGTCACCTCTCCATGTCCAATTCATAGGGCGTTTGCAATTATTTTGTGGTTTATTATATTCACATGATGCACAATCGATTTCAGTTACCATAGCAGATGGTTGCAATCTATTAGTTAAAATAATATTTGGATACATTGCGCCTACATCCAAGTGATATATAACAGGATTTTCATCACGAATAGGACTGTCACGTAACATTTCTAATTTACTTATGATATCTTGCTTAATTTGTTCATAATTAACAACACTTGAACGTTGAATACCATGCTCAGTTTCTAATGCAAATGCTAAATCTCTATCAATATTATCAATTAATTGTTGAAATGCAGTTGGAACTAATTTAAACTCAGCTGGAAAATCTGAACGATAAATACCAGATTCTAGACATTCTACATGACCACCAATATATGTTTCCGATTCTAATAAATGACCTTCATAAAATGATTCTAATGGATCAACTTGTTTATTAGGACAAACAATATTTCCTTTATATGCTTCAACCATCAGCAGTGCTTCACATAATGTTCCAGATCCTTTATATAATACATCTTCTGGTCCCATTGGAATAATGGTAGCAAGTGAAAAAATAAAGTTATGAACATATGTTTTATATAAATAATATGTCGCAACAGCATCAGAAACTGAATAAGAAGCCATATAATCAGGATCCTCAATAGCTAGCCGTACCATGTCTTCCGGATCGACTTCAACTGGATCATAACCCAATTTAGCTTTGGTAACTGCCTTTAAACCTTGACTGCCTTGTGGCAAATACGAATCACGTTGTACCCAATGAAATGCATCTAAATGTACAATACATCTACCTACATATTGTCCACCAGTCACTAAACCTGACTCTGATTTGGTATCTGTTGCATTTTTACGAAATCCTAACTTCTTATATAATGAAAGATCATCAAATTTATTACATCTATTTTCAACATATGGCCAATCAAAGAAATCACCGTTGTATGTAACAATAACATGTGGTTTTAATTCTTGAATATGAGATATAAATTTTCTTAATAATTCTTCTTCATTACTATTGTTAATAACTGTAAATGGGCCAGGGAATTTTGGTAATGGATCATAATCAAAATCATCAACATCTTTTGATACTATTTCTCTATTAATAAGTAAAAATCCTTTACCATCAATCATATATGATATCATATATATACGATCAACTTCTGCATTTGGAAATTTTAATGGTGATTTTTCACATTCTATATCAAATGCTAATACACGTGGTTCACATAATTCTAACATGTCTAACTTTTCGACATCACACCCTTCAGATCCAGATATAGGTTTCACCATGAACCATGAACCAACATTTAGTTTAAGATCAATAGCAACTCTCATATCATAAGGTACATCATATTCACGCATGTCACAAACAAATGATAATGGATCTTTTGAGAAAGAAGATGAATTATTTTCAACCATATCATCAATAGCATGATCATCAAATAATTGACGAGAATTTCTTTTCATATTTTCAGCAACAATAGGTCTATAAAAAATATTATCATAAGTAAAGAATATAAAATAATATAATATATATAATAAACCTTAATTCAGATTTAGCATCAATTAATTCTTGAACTGTATTAAATGATAACTTTAAAAATCTATGCTTTTTACCAGATAAATGTCCAGGCATGTCTAAATCTTCCTTTTCTAATTGTTCAACACGACAACCTTCAAATCTTTTTTGTATATGTTGAGCAGTTTCTGATAAAAAACGTTCATCAATAACATCAACATAAAAATATGGATCATAAAAAACAGTTCCTTTGAAATTGTTGTTATCTTTATCTAAGAAATATAGATCTAAACCAGATTTTTCAACACCATTTTCATCTAACATTGATATTGGTAAAAAATTTAATAACCAACCTAATCTATTTGGTTTATCATTTGATATACGTTCAAATCCAAAAATAAGATCAATATCATCACCTTCTATTCTTCGACGAATACGATCACTATTATCTCTACCATGCAATGATCGTTGTTCTAATTTTAATCTTACTGATGCTTGACCTTGTTGTTTTGATTTTAATTGTTGTTGGTATCGCGATGGTTCATTACCTTTCTTTTGTCCACGACTTTTGTCGTCACCTTGACCAGACTTGCCACTACCCGGCTTATTATTAAACATTCTCGCGAAATGTTTAATGTTTTTTGGTTTCGTGGATTTAAAATTTTTTTTTCAAAATATGCGGCCCGGCCCAACTTCAGCACTCAGTGATTACCTATAACAATTCAACATATTGAGACTGATATCAACGCATATTTTAATGAAACTGTAAGCAATTGTTTACACTAGAAATAACTCGTGCATAACTTTGATGTAGTAAATCTGTTTCCAAGGCCGGTCGGCCCATTCAAAACATCGCCGAAAGTTTCATGCACCAGAACACAGACGTAAAATATTGACCGTTTAGTTCAACTGGAATAAAACTTGAGGAGGAGTTACGACTCCTATTCTAGTAGTCGATTAGATCAAACCCCTTTTATATGGGAATTTATAAATATTTATTAATAATTTAGAAAATGTCCTCTATATTTATATTATATGAAGTATAATTTAAATTAATAATATTTTAATGGAACCAATAAATACAACGGAACAAGTTTTTGCAGTAGCAATACCTATTGAACCTAATAGTGATAATGTATATCATGGGGTAGTAGTGACCGCTGAGCCACTATATAATGTCGCAATACCACATACAACATTTCCAACATATTCACATAATAGTAATACAATTGTACCAGATTTCGGTACATTAACATTACGACAGCATCAATTAATTGAAATGTATAAAACATCTCGTTTTATGCTTTTGTTAAGTTCGACACATTTTCTTATACTTTTATTATTTCTATTCATATATACATTTTGGTATCTTTTTTTATTACCAATGCCATTAATAGCATATTATGGTTATAAAAATTACAGCTCTACCGTCTTGTATTTTTATGTTATATATTCAGTAGTTGAAATAATAGTAAGTGCAGTATCATTTTTTATATACACAGCAATATCTAAATTAATTTTGCGAGGATTATATATTATATATTTGATTTGTATGCTCAGGTATACAATCAAATTAATACGATCATACAACCTTTTAGATCAAAGTGACATAGATTTTTTAAAAAATTCTACCATAATTACAAATTTAAACAATAGATTTCGTACAATTTAGAATGTATCTAATGTATAATTATTTTTTGTAACATATACTTTTATAACTTTTTTAATGGACCAAATGCATTATTTAAAAATTCATATTTTTTTTGGTCAGCATATATAACTGCTGCAATATTTTCAAGTTTAATTTGTTTCTTCTTGCATGATTGTGTATGAGTACTGGATGCTAAAACAATCTTTTCTAAAAATAATTCAGTAGCTTTTCCAACAACAGCTGCAGCTTCACCGGTTATATTGCCTACATTTTCTGGTAATTTCATTATTCGCTTTACTGAAGCTCGAGGTAAGCATACATTATTTGAATCATCTTTACGTTTATTTGATTTTTTAATTTTACTGTTTACAACTTCATTATCATCTATATCATCTTGTTCACTTATTTCGACAGTTGGCACAACACAAGGGTTAGCAGACTCCATAACGACGGATTCTGTTGTAATATTTGTAGACTCAGCACTCTCCATTTTTGTAATATGGTATCTTTATCTTGTTATTTCTTTCTTGTTATATTTACTGGAGAAAATTTTATGAACACTCGGTGAGGTATATTTCAAATAGAACTAAGATCACTTGTAAGAGCTTAAACTACCAAAGGAATCAAAGATTGCGAGGAGATTAGCTTCTTTAATTTTCTTGTTTTCGACTCAAATCCACACCTCTCGCGATGATGATGTGCAAAATTTTGCCTACATCATCATCGTTTTCATTGAAGGTTTGGGGTGAAATGTTTAAATTTCGGTGTTTAATCTTACTATTGATAACATGTAGTATTACTTGTTTGAAATTATTCATGAATAACAATAAGAAGTTTATACTAGTAACTGGTGGTGTTATATCGGGTATTGGGAAAGGTGTTACTGCTTCATCAGTTGGAGTTGTGAGTAAAATGTTAAATGTGACACCAACTGCAATAAAAATTGATCCATATTTAAATGTTGATGCTGGAACCATGTCACCATTTGAACATGGTGAATGTTTTGTTTTAGATGATGGTGGTGAGACTGATCTAGATTTAGGTAATTATGAAAGATTCTTGGACGTTAGTTTAACTAATGATAGTAATTTAACAACTGGAAAAGTATACAATAAAGTTATTGCAAAAGAACGAAGAGGGGAATATCTTGGTAAAACAGTTCAAATTATACCACACATTACAAATGAAATAATTGAACAAATTATGAGAGTATCACAAAAACCAGTGGATGAAAATGATGTTAGTCATACTAATGAACCAGATTTATGTGTTATTGAACTTGGAGGTACTATTGGTGATATAGAATCTATGCCATTTGTTGAAGCTCTTAGACAGTTACAAGTAAGAGTAAAACCAGAAAATTTTTGTATTGTTCATGTAAGTATGGTTCCAACAATAGGTGAAAATGATGAACAAAAAACAAAACCAACACAACATAGTGTAAAAGAATTACGTAGTTTAGGATTATCTCCTGATTTTTTGGTTTGTCGATCTAAAAATGCATTGGATAGTTCTACAAAGGAAAAGTTGGCATTGTTTTGTAATGTTCCAACAGAACATGTATTATCTTCACCTGATTTAGCTAATATATATCATGTACCAAAATTAATGATGGGACAAAATTTTCATAATTTATTAGCAAAAAGATTAGGATTACCTATTTTCAAGGAAAATAATCCATATAAATTAAAATGGGAAAATATGGTAAATCGTATTGATAATGCAAATGATGAAGCAACAATTGCTTTAGTAGGTAAATATACTAATCAATTAGATTCTTATTTATCTATAATAAGTGCATTAAAACATGGATGTATATACACTGATCAAAAATTAAAATTATTAATGGTTGAATCAAGTCATTTAGAAGAAAATATGATAAATACAAATCCAACTTTATATAATGAAGCATGGGCTGCTGTACGTTCTGCTAATGGTATATTAGTACCTGGTGGATTTGGTATAAGAGGCATTGAAGGAAAAATTAAAGTAACAAAATATGCAAGAGAAAATAAAATTCCTTTTTTAGGAATATGTTTAGGTATGCAAGTAGCAGTTATTGAATATACCAGGTCAATTCTTAATCGACCATTAGCAAATAGTCGTGAGTTTGTTCCTGATATTGATGATAATAATGCTGCTGTAATATTTATGCCAGAAGGCAGTAAAGAACAAATGGGTGGTACTATGAGATTGGGTTCTAGAACAACAATATTAAAACCAAATAGTATTATAAAAGAATTATACAATAATATAGACAAAATTGATGAAAGACATCGACATAGATATGAAGTTAATCCAAATTTAACAAAATTATTAGAAGAAAAAGGATTAAAATTTAGTGGTACTGATATTACAAATGAAAGAATGGAAGTTGTAGAAATAGATAAAAAATTACATCCATATTTTATTGCAGTACAATTCCATCCTGAATTTAAAAGTCGTCCATTACATCCATCACCTGTATTTTATGGTTTATTACAAGCTGTTAAAAATTATAAAAAAAATAATACATAAATACATTAATAATTTACAATATTAATATTTTATTAAAAATTTCCTCTTCTTTTTTCATCAAATTATCTCTAGTAAATGTTTTATTTGCATATATATCAGGTACATTTGTTTTAAATGATTTATTATTCTTGAAAGCATCATCATCTTTTTCATTATTATCTTCTTTCTCAATTTGATTTAATAATGTTTCTCTAGCAACTGATCTCTTCATCGAACTTATTATATCATTATCATATAATTTATCGGTGTCATTATTATTTTTTTTTACTGTATTATTTTTTGAATATATATTATTATTATTATATTCATGAGTTAATATGCTTGATTTCTTTTTTTCATGATTCACTAGTGTAACACGATAGTCATTTGACATCAAATATGCATCAATTGCATTTTTCACACTTATTTCATTAGTAAATGTTATAATTGCCGAATTAATACTATCATTTACAAATTGTACATCTTCAATTGAACCATATATTTTAAATAATTCATATAATGTTTGATCTGAATGAGATTCTCGACTTTTCTTCCATTTCACTTTTATTTGATAAATTATTGGTTTAATATTTACTCTATTACTATTATTATTTGCTTTTTCAACTTGTGCAATACCATCACGTCGTAATTTCTCAATATCTTCTGCTGTATTTTTTTTAAATATTTTATTTTTATCAATATTACTTTGGTTACTATTAGATTTCAATTTTTCTTCTAATTCATCTCGCATTCGTTTTCTTTTACTATCCATATTTTTTTCTCTTTCAATATCATATTCTTTACGTGCATTTTGTTGTTTTCTTTTATTATCAATTTCTAATCTTTTTTTCTCATCTAATAAAATTTCTTTAGCTTTTTGTACTAATAAAAACAATTCATGATCCTTTGGATCATCTGTTTTATCTGGATGATATTGTAAACCTTTCTTTCTTGCTGCTCTTTGTATTGTTTCATTTGTAGCATCATATGAAACATCTAATACTGCATACCAATCTCGTTCAAATAACTCTTCAGACGACATTATTGAGACGATGAAATATGAAATACAGGTAGAACAAACTTGTTCTGAATAAAATTTTTATGAAATTTGTCGTATTGGGACCGGTACAATTCTGAACTTAATACTTAATGATTTATTAGATTAAAGACATTGAATTGCACTGGTAGCATGTCCGAATGAGCTATTTATCCATTTTGTGATGTTATATCATCAATGTGACATTCAGAAATCACATTCGTTACACCGGTACTACTTTAGTCGAGCGGCTCGAGGGCCTCGAGGCTCGAGCCTAGATCGAGACTCGATATACTATCGGATATAGTACATATTGTCTCGATTTTACTCAAAAAAATTGTATTTGCTTCAAGTTAATATTATTTTCGCACTTAAATAAACTTTTGGTAAATTTAGGTTATACGTATAAATATCTAATCATTTAGAAATTACAATACACGATAAATTTTGAAAATAAGATATTAAACTTTTAAATATACTAATAGATATAAATTAGGATGGAATGCTGTAGTTATTTATGTAATGGGTGCATTAAATGTTGTACTGGTATATGTAATTATTTTAGTTGGCCTTATGCATTAGCAATAACAGTAATTTTAATAATTTTGATTATATATTTTGCTACAAAAGCAATAGATATTGTAGTTGTCATATGTATTGTTATAGCAATTGTAGTATTATTAGGAACATATTGGTATTGTGGTTCAAATACAAAAAGAAAAGGCACAACAGGAGAAAATATTCGATTAGGTTCATCAGAAGATACTGGACTACTTCGTGAAGGTAATAATGTAATATAATATTTTTATTTTTACATTTTGTATGAAGTAAACAATTTTCTTCTTCACATATTATTTTTATCATATTATTCATCATCAATATCACATGATCTTGGATCAATTTCACAATCATCTAATGGTTTGAATTTATCACCTCCTGGATAACTAACACCTTTTGTTTTAAAAAATGTTATACCTGGTAATGCTTCTTTTTTTGGATCCTGACTTATTGCTGCTACAAATTGATATTTTACATTTGATTCACCTGGTGGTACAGATTTGATCATTGCATATTGTCCAGCATCTGATTTAAAATCTGGATTATTTGGTAATACACTATTACCAGCACCATCTTCTTTAACAAAACCATATACACTAACATCCTCTAAAGTTTTTTTTGGATCAGGATTTGTTACAGTAGCTTCAACTTCTAAACATACAGGAAACAAACCTTCCATTGCTTTTTGTCCAGGCATAATTGGTTTTTTACCATTACATAATTCTACTTGTTTATAACTAATTATTTTTAAAGGGACCTCAACTGGACCAAAAGCATTTGCATTAATTGGAGATAATGCATTAAACATTAAACTTGCCAATGAATATTTAAGTATATTTTTCATATTATTATTCTGATTCAACTTCCATGCATTTAATATTAAACATAAATTACTTAACAACAAAATAAATAATACTGCTCTCATTTTTTAAGTATGCTACTTCAAATACTTTCAAAGGAGAATTAAATTAATTGTGTCTGTTGTAAGACACACTGTATACTGTACTATTTTTTTTGTATGATGAGTCACAATTTTTTTTGATGAAAAATGTCGGTACTTCTTCATCATACAGCTCCAATAAGAATAGAGAGAGTAAGAATAATATGTACATTAAAAAGTTAAAATAATATTACAAATTGATAAGATATTCGTGTTCTTCAATTTCATCACAATCTAAATTTGGTGGATTTTCAATAATATTTTTACTTTTAATAACACATAATTCTGCAGCTTGATGAATATTATAATTTGTATTTGATTTCATAATTTTTTCTTGATTTATTTGTGTAGTTTTTATAATACCATTCATTGTACATAAAACTTTTTTAAATGCTTCACCAAAATTATGTTCACCTAATATATTTATCCATCCTAATATTAATGATGCTGTTGTATCACCAGTACCTGTATAATGTCCACTTAATTTTTTTATTATATATTGTTTAACTATTATAATATTTTTTTCATTATCATTATATGATATATAACATGCTAATTTATCAATACTTATATCATCAATTATTGCAGATGTTAATACAACAATTTTTGGACCTAATTTATGTAAATCAATTAATATATTTAATACATCATTATGATTTTTTATTATTTTATTTGTTAATAATTCAGCTTCAAATTGATTTGGTGTTATCATATATGCTTTTGATACAATTTTTTCTGCAAATATTGGTATTAATTCTTTTGGTACATAACATTTTCCATCATCACCTAATACTGGATCACATATATATTTCATATTATTATTATTATTTTTTATTAATAATAATAATTCTAATACACTATCTAAAAATGTTTGTGATCCAATATATCCTGTTAAAACATAATCATGTGTTAATAAATTATTTTCATTTAATCCATATGCTATCTCTTTTAATTGATCACCAGTCATTACTGTACCTTTTATTACAGAATACCCTGTATGATTTGAAAAATGTACAGTATTTATAAAATCTACATCAAATCCTAATAATTGAAGTGGAAATATTGCTGCTTTATTACCTACTGTACCTGATACAACATGGGATTGAATTGATAATATTTTTATATCCATTTATTATTATATATGATATTTATTCTTAATTATATCACTTGATTTATTAAAAAAACTATAATGAATGGATATTATATATATATACGTTTGTTGGTATGATGTTGTTGGTCGTTCTATATTATTTTTTGCTAGCGGCGCGCGACGTGCATCATCATTTTTAAGGGATTAATAATCAATAAATTAATGTGTCTTAATGATAAGAAATATAATATAATAGTAAAAACTAAATCTATTCAATATATACAACTAGAGTTTTTAGTCTTTACTTATAATTATCTCAGTAATATATCAATTAACTTTGTTTACATAATAGGTTAAAAAAAGTTTCATTTAAGCAGTGTCGATTTTACCGAAATATACTTACAGAACTAAATGTTATAGTACGAATATACTGTTGAATTATTACATAGAATTAGATATCG
>JACCDO010228559.1_pt1 | contig 27548 bp, 30 predicted proteins | sample 7446101 | NCBI WGS metagenome assembly JACCDO01 (sample SAMN15323440, study PRJNA562643) | freshwater metagenome | isolation source: river surface water | place: USA:Blue River Watershed | collected 2017-08-16 | reverse complement strand
GCCATTAATATGTCAGATTTAAAAATTAACCATTTAGTTAAAACACCAAATGGTTATTCTAAAATTAAATGTATTGTTAAAAATATGGTTTCAAATGAAGGAATTAATATATGTAATTTTCATGATTTAGGAATTACTGAATGGCATCCCATTAAAATTAAACAATGGATCTTCCCTAATCAATTAGTTAAACCTGAAAAACAATATTTAGATATAGTGTATAATCTTGTTCTTGAAAAAGATCATGTTGTATATTTTGGTTGTCTAGAAGCATGTACATTAGGTCATATGATGAAAGATAATGATGTAATTTCTCATCCATATTATGGAACAGATAAAGTAATAAAGGATTTAGAAGAAATTCCTGGATATATATTAGGTGAAATAACAATTAAAGGATATAAAGCAACATCGTCATATATTACAATTGAAAATAATACTAGTCGTAAAATGGTAACAAGTATGAAATATGCTGTTTAAAAATTAACAGTAATTAATTGTTCATCTTCTGATAATTTAGTACTACCATCATATTTATAACCTAATTTTTCATTTATTAAAATATCTGAAAAACTAATTTTATCGTTATTTATATTATATGCATCTGCTAAAATACGACCATATTTATCTAATGAATTACATTTTAATTTAACAAGATATATTTTATTTTGTAATTCTTCGTCTAATTTTTTTTTATCATATTTATCCATTTCTACTTTTATGGTTGTAATTAATTCATATAGTCTTAATTTTGCTTTAACAGCTAGGTTTTTATTATTTTGATTTTTTGCTCTCATTTCACATGTATCAATACCGTTCATACGAACAGACCATTTATAATATTTATTATCTATTTTAATTAATACTTTAAAAGTATCACCATCGTATATACTAATAACTCTAACAACAACATTTTCATTTTTTAAAAATTCAGTACATTCATTTAATGCAACATTAAAATCGACATTATTATTTTTAATTTCAATATTATTATCACTAGACTTATTTATTGCAGTTAGACAGTTTCCCATTAATATAAAAATTAATTATATTATTATATTAGTCATAATAAATTTCAATATTTATTTAAAAAGAAATGATATTATAATATAATATACATTGGATCAAAATAATTTTTTGTTAACATTAAATCAAATTATATCACAAGTTCAAAAGAATGAATGGTTTTTGTTTAAAGAAATAAAAAAATTTACATTAAAATATAAACGTGTAGATTTTAATAATAACACACTAATAATATATAAATTTAAAACCAAAGATTTTAACTATGATTTTCATGGATTTATAGCGAGAATACTATTATCATATAGTTTTGGTTTTCAAACAGAATATAATAGTATAATTAATAATGATAATAATGTAAAATATATTGTATCAAAATCAGAATTTCAAGATTTAATAAAAGATAGAATTCAAAATCCAACATATATATTAAATTATTATATGAATCCTAAAAAAACACCAACAAATAACACATTTGAATCATTATTTATTGGTGAAAATATAATATTTATTCAAAATAATGGATGTTTTTTATTATACATTATTAGCTAAAAATTGATCTTTATACTATAAATCAATATAAATATTAATAATATATTTAATATTAGAATGGATCACCAAACTAAAAGTTATAAATCAGCCTTAACAAATTATGGCTATCTTATAAAAAAAAATGAGTTTACTGAAGATTTTTTAAAAATTATTAAAAATGAATTAACAGTTGAACCAATTATTAATAATAAATATGGTAAACAAGAAAATGAACCATTTCCAATTTATCAAGAAGGAAAAGCTAAAATTTTATTGCCAAAATATTATGGAATTGAAAAATTAGGTTTTCCTGATGTAATTGATACTTCTGTATCAAGTCCAAATAATATAAGTAATTTAGAATTTATTGGTCAAATGCGTGATTATCAAATTGAAATAATAGAAAAATGCAAAAAACATTTTTTTGACAATAATGGAAATTTAAAACCATATGGTGGTGGTATAATTAGTGTACCACCAGGAAAAGGTAAAACAGTAATGGCGATTATGTTATCACTTTTAATATGTAAAATATTAAAGTTGCCATTTTTAATAATTGTTCATAAAACTTTTTTGGTAAATCAATGGATAGAACGTATTAATCAATATGTTCCAAATGCACGTGTTGGTATCATTCAACAAGATAAAATTGATATTGAAAATAAAGATATTGTTATCGGTATGTTGCAATCTATATGTCTAAAAGATTATGACGAAGATGTATTTGAAAAATTTCCATTAGTTGTTATAGATGAAGTTCATCATTTAGGAGCTAAAGTATTTTCAAAAGCGCTATTAAAAATTCAGGCTCCATATACATTAGGATTAAGTGCTACACCTGAAAGAAAAGATAAATTAGAAAAAGTATTTTATTGGCATTTAGGACCATTAATGTATTATCAGGCTGCAGAAATAGACAATAGTGTTATAATTAAATTATATAACTATAATTTAAGTCAACCTGATAAAAAATTTAAACCGTCATTTAATTTTAAAACAAAACAGATGAATATGGCAAAAATGGTAACTAATATAACAGAATTATCTATTAGAAATAATTTTATAATAAAACTACTAGATGAATGTTTTCCAAAAATTCCAATTCCATTTAATTCAAATGATATTAATTTTTTGGACCATAAAATTACAAAAAAATCATTTAATTCAAAAAATCATTTTAATAATTTAACATTTTTAAGTAATGATCCTACATTCAAATTTCGTAAAGTTTTAGTTTTATCTAATAGAGTAAATCATTTAAAAGAAATTGCTAAATTAATGGAAGAAAAAGATAAAAGATGGTCCAGTTTAATAGGTTATTATTTAGGAGGAATGAAAGAAAAAAAATTAAAAGAATCCGAATCTAAACAATTAATATTAGCAACTTTTGAAATGGCATCTGAAGGTTTAGATATACCAGATCTTGATACATTATTATTGGTAACACCAAAAAGTAGCATTACACAATCAATTGGTAGAATTTTAAGAGTTCAAGCTAAACATAGAAAATATGTTCCAATAGTTTATGATATAGTAGATAATATATCTGTATTTACTAGTCAGGGTAAAAAAAGATATACAGATTATGTAACTAAAGAATATAAAACAGAATGGTATAATGTTATCGATACAGAATATAAACAAATTAATGATCCATTCTTTCAATTACCATCTGCTAATAATATTGATCAATTTATTGATGAACAAGATGAGTTTATTGATGAATAATATTATAATTAATATTTTAAACATGGATTAAATCTAATAATATCAATAATAGGGATAGCATAATAACTTGTTTTATTGTAATTTCTTTCAACTATAGTTTTATGATATAAATCACTTAAGTGGTCATTTAATTCTTTACTAATAAACTGTGCATTTTCTGGTTTAATTATTTCACCAATGCTAATAAAATTATTTCTTTCCAATATAATTTTATTTAATAAATTTTTACATTTTACATTTACAGTTAAATCTATAAATGTATTTATATAATCTTTATTAACCTTTATACTAGCTCCAAATGGTATTAACATGATTTCATATGGCAATACTAATATTGGATTTAAAATACTAGTAGTTACATTTAGTATTATTTTTTCATCTCCTAATAATCCATCTTTTATAAGATTTATTATTTGTAATTCATTTAATATTTCTCTATAAAATATAGATTTAATTTGTATTACTATCAATGCTTTTAATATTGTATAAAATATTTGATTAGAATCTGAATTAAAATATTTACAATCAGTTATTTCACCAGGTCTAAAATATGATTTATTTACTAAAACAATTTTATATGCTATATTAATAAAATTATTTAATGATAATTTTATTTCATCATTATTAGTAACACCAATAAAACTATTTTCATATGGATCACCATGACGATCACCTTTATTTTTGCCGGATAATATTAATTGATAAGTATTTAAAATTTGATTATTAACTATATCAGAAATTTCTAGAGCTTTTACTAATATATCTGAATATATAAAATGTGTATACATAGAATATTCTTCATTATTTAATAAATAATCTAATACAACTAATCTGTAAAAATCTACTTTTAAATATAATTGACATGGTATTATATCATCATATTTACCATATATTAAAGTGTTTATAAATTTTATTTCAAATAAAGGATTACTTTTAAAATATTCAGTGGTTTCTGTAACTTGAGATTCAGTAACAGTATTATAATCAATCCAAAAATAAACTTTTATATTTTTATCTAACCATGCATTGATATATGGAATAACACAATTATCTTTATGTGTTTCATTAAATACATATTTATTTATAATACTTATTTCATTATTAATCCACATTAAATTAACAATAACTCTATTACTATCTAAATTACTATATGATGAACCAAATTGATTAATGTTTTTTATGTCTGAAATTAAGTTAATTAAATTATTCATTTATATATAATTTAATTAAATATTTTTTATGTCTGAAATTAAGTTAATTAAATTATTCATATATAATTTAATTAAATAATTTATTAAACTTATATTGAAGTAGAGCTTCGTGTAATAAAATTAATCATTTTACTTAAACATGAATACATTTGTAAATTAGTATCATTACCATCAGTAACATTTAAATATACTTCTGAAATAATTTTAATAAAATTAATTCTAATATATTCGTCAATAGATATTAATTTTAATACATTTATCATCGTTTGAAGTATATCACTATTACAATATCCTTGATCTTTTAGTTCATCATATTTAACAATTGCTAATTTTATATTTTTACTTGCACATTTTTGTATTAATGCTATTATTGTATTTGGATGTGGTTGATAACATAATTTATATACATTTTCTTCAGTTACTTCATCATAACTATTATATGTTGCTTCCAAATTATTAATTGCTTGACGAATATCTCCTTGAGATATAAATATAATTGCTTCTAAACCAGAATTATTATAATTTACATTTTCTTGATTACAAATATGTACTAATTTTTTTTTAATATTTTCTCTGTCCATAGGTTTATAATGTAATATTAGACATCTACTTTGTATTGATTCTATAATTTGTGATGAATCATTACATGTAAAACAAAATCTTGTATTATTTGTATATTCTTCCATTAAATTTGCTAAAACATTTTGTGCTTTTTTTGTTATATTATCTGCCTCATCAAATATAATTATTTTTTTCATTTCATTACCTGATAATGGATCATTTGTTAAATTTCCATTTATTTTCTTTTTGCAAAAATGAATTATACTATTATTAATTATTTCTAAACCTCTATTATCTGATGCATTTAATTCTAATAAAACATCTTTATAACTATTACCTAATATTTTTTTTGCTATACAAAATATTGTACTTGTTTTACCTGTACCAGGTGGTCCTGTTATAATTAAATTTGGTAATATATTATTGTTTGTCATATTTTCTATTTTTGTTTTTAACTGATCATCTAAAATTATTTCACCAATATTTTTAGGTCTATATTTTTCAATCCATGGAACCTTATTTTCTATTTTAATTTCAATTTCTGTTACATTTAAATTTCTTTTTACTGTTATTATTTCATCTGTTTTTGATGATCCAAAAAAATTTATATCTTTATGTGTTTTAATATTGTCTTTATCTTCTAATAAACTAGGATCAATTATATCAGTTGTTTTTGATTTTGCTTTTCTACCTCTTTTAGATTTTATTACTGTTCCTTCAATTTCGGTTTTTGTTGGCTGAAATATTGTATTATTTACGTCTTGTTTTAGTAGTTTAGACTGTTTTAAAGCTTCTTTTCTAGCATTTAATCGTGCTATTTTTTCATATGGTTCTAGTTTTCTTCGACCCATCAATTATATTAATTTAATTATGTATCTTTTAAATAGATAAGTTATTCATTTTTTTATAATAAATTATTATAAAAAAGATAGTTATAAAAAAAGTTAATTATTTATAGTGAAACATATTCTTTGATGTGAGTTGTAAAACTTGGATAATCACAAATAATGTCATCATCTTCTAACATTTCATTAATAAGTTTTACAAATACATCATTATCCATAACATGTTTTGTTATAATAGGAACATTTACAGATAATAATGTATGATTATTATTGCATTCTTCAAGTAAGTATTTAGTAACTAATTTTTTTACGACACTATCAGAATATTTAATTAACTTACTAAAATTCATTGTTGTTAACATTTTATTTAATTCATTTGGAATCTCATAAAAACTACATTTTTCATAATCAACACTTGGTACATCTTCTGTATTAACTGACAATATTAAACTTTCTTCAATTAATGATTTTAATCGTTCACATTGAACATTTGATTCATTAATTAACCAATCATTATATAAATTATAAGTACTGTTATAATGTTGATGTAAATTACCATTTATACGTTTCCATAATACTAAAAATAATTCAAGATAAATTTTTCTATATTGGGGATTTTCACAATATTGAGTTTTTAAATTTTCTAAAATATTTACCAATAACGATGTACTTATAATATGACCATTATAAAATGATCCAATTAAATTTATTAAACTTATTATAATGTTTTTCTTTTTAATATAATCTTCTGAACCATCTAATTCGTTTGTCATATTATCATCTTTAATTTGATTTTTATAAACATCTTCAATATGTGCAGCAATACGAGTTAAACGATTATATTCATTTTCTAAGGTATCCATCATGAGGTCTCTAAAACTAAAAACATTATCATTATTTTTAACATACCATTGGGAATTATCTAATATTGCCTTAAAGTATTTAATAAAAACATTTACATTTTTTGTTTCCATTATACATTTACCTAAAAATACATCTGCTAATTGATTGATTTCTTGTAATGTAAAATTATTATATTGTAATGATTCTTCAACTAATTGATCAATATTTTCTTCAGATATTTTATTTAATATCATGAATAAACTAGTTAATGGAATTTTTTTTACTTTAAATGCTTGCCATTTATTTTGATTAACTGATGGTTTTGTTTCTTGATTTTTAAAAGCTGCTGAAGATACAATCATATTTTCAATTGCAATCATTTTATCAGCAACATCTTCAGATAGATTATTAATATATTTTTCAGCATAATCTTTAAACATCTGAAAATTTAGTTTATTATTTACTGGTGTATAGTAAAAATAGTCCATTTGTTTGGTTTCAACAGTTTGTTTTTTTCTGTAACTGACTTCTGTAAATTCCATATTAATTATTTAAATTGGATATAGTTTAAATAATTAACAAATTAAATTTCAAAATTTTTATATATCTATAATATAAAGACTTATATAAAATGGAGAACAATGGCTGTTCAATAAATAAGACTAAGATAATAAATACACCTAAAATTGTATATGAAAATGATGTATATTATCACGAACCATATAATTCATATTCAACTAATTTTTTAAATTCTTTAACATCATCATCTTTGGAAAAAAAAGATTTAATTGATACAAAAATACAAGTTGAAAAATATTCATTAAAAAAAAATAATAATTAAAATATTACTTATTTTTAATGAAAGATTATATATTATACTTTTTAGTTGGACTAAATATAGGATTATTATATTTATACATTAATCATAAACCAGAAATTTTGTTTAAAGAACATACATTAGATAATAATCATTTAACAGATAGAGAATTTTGTCCATGTTCATTAAATAATAAATAAATAAATAAAAATTAACTATAATATAAGTATATATTAATGGATAAATCAATACTTTCATTTATATTGGGTTTATTAGTATCTTTAATTATTATTAAACTTTATACATTTAATAATATTGTAGTTATTGATTATAATTAGTGTTTTAGATATATAAAAATATAAATTAATTATTATGGATTAATTTATATTTTTATATATTATAATGAATTTTAGAACTATAATTTTAGGTATTATAATAGGATATGTTACCTATAAAATTTATTGTTATATGACATCTTATACTATTATCAAAAATAATAAAAAACCAAATAATCTTGAAACTTTCGAGCAAAATTTAACTTCACCTAAGGCATTACCAATAAATTCCAAAAAAAACAAACATGTTACTTTTTGTGATATTGTTGATGTTAATGAAATATTTCAAGAGAAAAAATATAATGATAATGTAGATAACATAATATCAAATAAAGATTTAGATAAATTAATGGATGATTTAATTGATTATCCTATAAACGAAATTAATGATGTTAATAATAATAAACCAATTAAATCACTAGAACTTATATCAAATACAAACCGTGAAAAAATGTTTGATGAAATTGAAAATAAAATAAATCAATTATATACAAAAAATAATACTGTTAATGGATTATATCTTGGTATTGATAGACCCGTTATGTCAGATGCTATTCCTAATAGTGATGATATAAAAAATTCTGATGTAAATCCAGTATTAAATCCAAATTGGTATCATCAAGAAGGCGAAGAAGATGAAACTTTATGGGAAATGTATGATAGATTAACAACAAATAACCATAAACAGTATAATAGTTTAGAAAATATGAATCCAAGAGAAATATCGGATAATTTTAGATTAGGGAATAATAAAGAATATGGTATGACAAAATTCGATAAATATTCATTAACATAAATAAATTGAAAATATAATTAATTTATTTAAATAGATAATAAATAATAATTATTAATATATGGAGATTCAAACATTTAGTAAATTATCAACATTCAAAGAAATTACTAATAATAGTATTAAAGATTCTATTATTAATATGGTTTACGAACATTTAAATGTATCTAATTTTAGATATCAACTATTAGATGATAATAAAAGTTTTGAAAGTTTAAAAAAAGAACATTTATATGTTACACCTCATATTATGGGTGTAAATTGTTGGTTAATTTTTTGTGAAGTTGATGGTAAACGTTATCAATGTTTTATTAATAAAAAAGATCTTAAATTTTATCAAAATCAAATGAATGCAAATAATTATAAATTATATAATTTTTGGTTTGATCATATAAACAATAAAGAATTATATCCATTAACAATTTTAGAAGGTAAGTTCATAAATAATGGTATTGATCAAAATAATTTAACGTATTTAATTTCTGATATTTATATTAAAGGTGGAGTTAAAATGTTAACATCTAAATTAACCGATAAAATATATGATATTGAAACATTATTACCAAAAATAAATAATGGTTTAGATCAAAAATTTATTATTAGAGGATCAAGTGTTTATAATATGGACCAATTAGGTGATCTTGTTTTTAATAAAATTAAAAATAGTAAATTAAAAATTAATGGTTTGATTTTTATGCCAGAAAGATCAGGTAAAACATATATTTATATAAATGATAGAGAGTTTATACAGCTAAGATCTAATAGTTATGATAATTTTAAAGAATATTTAAGTTTAAGTGTACCAGCAATACCAATATCAATGCAATGTATACCAAATCAAACAGATGAACAATTAATAAATGATTTTGTTCTTAGAAAAACAAATATAAGTGATGTTTATGAAATTTATGAATATTCTAATAAAGATAAAATATATTTAAATTTAACAAAAGAAAAAAAAGTAGGTATTGCACATATTCCAGATATTAAAACATCACATTATTGTAAAAAAATGGGAGATGATTTAGAAATATTTATAAATAAATGTGTATATAATAGTAGGTTTAAAAAATGGATGCCTATTGTTAATTAATAAATGTTATCATACATTTTTACCAATATATTTCCATTTAATACCTTATTTAATTTATCATCATATACATCAACATTATTATAAATACTATCTATTATATATTTTTTATTTTCTAATGACAAACAATCATAATAATAATAATATGTATTTTTTGATTCAATCCATTTTTTCATTTTAAATCTGCATTGTGCCATTATAATTTTAGCAATTAATAAATTTAAGTTAATATTATTTGTATTTACTATTTGTGGAATAGTATATATATTTCTTGGCACTAGTACTGTATTATTAAATGATGATTCAACTATAATATATCTATTCATTAAATATTAATTTATTTTTTTTTTATACTTGATGGAAATTTTTAAATTAGTTTTTATAGTTTTTTAATTATATATATCCTAATTATATAATTATGATATATCATTTATATACTACTCAAGGTAATAGACCATATCAAGAAGACGTTTATATTATTAAAAATTATTTAAGTAATGATTTATCATTGACTGAAACAGAAAATTTTTCAAGATTAAATGTCGATTTATTTGGAGTATTTGATGGACATGGAGGTGGTGAAATTTCTAAAGCTGTTTCAAAAACTTTACCACAATATTTTTACAAACAAAATATGATGAATGATAATTGTCCTAAACCAATATCTAAATATACTAATTATATTGTTTCTACTTTCGATAATCTACAAAATGATTTAAATGCTAAACATAGTAAAAGTACTTTACAAGGTACTACTGTATGTTTATGTCTTGTTTATGACTTTAAAGGTAAAAAATATATTACAGCTATGTGGACCGGTGATAGTAGAGCTATTGCATGTAATCAAAAATTAATTGCAGAATCTTTAACTTTAGATCATAAACCAGATATGCCATTAGAAAGATTTAGAATACAAAAATTAGGTGGTGAAATTACTTTTGAAAAAAATGATGTTCCTCGTATTAATGGTGTTTTAGCTGTATCTCGTGCTTTAGGAGACTTTGATCAAAAAAAATATGTTGAACATAAACCAGATGTTAACCATTATTATTGCGATTATAAATTTATAGTTGTTGCTACTGACGGTTTATGGGATGTAATGGATAATCAAACTGTCTGTAATATTATATATGAAAATATTATTAATAATCCTAAAATTTTAGAATGCAATAAAACAAAGAAATCAGACACAAATATTGCAACTAAATTAGCGGATAAAGCTATTGAACTTGGTAGTGATGATAATATTACCATTATTATCTATTTTTTAGATACAAATATTAATGATTATATAAAATATATTAATAAATCGAATGATGACATTAAAAACATTTAAAAATTAAAATAATATGTATATTCAAATGAATTTAATAAAAATTATAACTTATTTATTTGTATTTAAAAATCATAAATATCAAAACAATCTAGGTAATGATGAACGATTTCCAATAAACGAAGATAAAATATCTATACATAAGTTTATTGAAAATTACATGCCGAGGGCATTTATGCCCGAGCAGCTCAAAGAGCTTGCTCTTGTGGAAAAAAAATATTGCTAAACCATTTAATTTCAGATAATATTAGTGTACATGATAAAATTAATAAAATTAATAATTTTTATGGTAATTCACCAAAACCAATTAATATTTTAAATGGTGGTTTATTAGATGATTGGTCCTTTAATTTTTAATATAATTATTGTATAATTATATTGATAATTTATTGATAATATAATTTTATTGAAGACAATTTTGCTTCTATATCTTGTAATTCATCTATTGGTAATGATGGTGTTGATAATAATTATAAATTCATATCTAATGTTCCACCACTTAAAGAACTTACAATTAATACGTTTTCTTTATCACGAATATATTTGTCAATATAATATTTATTTACTTTATCAAAATGATCATAAAAATTAATATATTCATCTGAATTTATTATACTGCTTATTGAAGCAAATAACATGATTTTAACTAATAAACTATTACATACATCTATAAAATTTTCAGGATTTAAATCTCTTCTACCATCTATTTTACCTTTTGGTGGTCTTGCTTGTATTTGATTAGCATATATGTCATGTTTTTCTTTTAATTCTCTAATTTTTGTAATGTCTTCATAATTTGAAACTCCATAATATGTAATTAAACCTTTGCTTTGACAAAGTTTTAAAACTTCAAAATCATGATCTGAACCACAACTATGATGGATTAAAAATAAATCTAAATATTCACATTCTAATAAATCAATTACGCGCTGTATTTCTTCTTCAGTTATATTATCTGATTTCCATGTAATCCATATATCACTACGTTTACCTCTTATAGATTCTTTTATGGTATCAAAATAATATGGAGAACCGCTATGATATATACTAGCACAATCTATATGTCTATAACCTTTAGATAATGCTAATGGTAGTGTTACATGTAAATTACCTTGAGCTGTACCAAATGCAATTTGTGGCATATCATGTAATCTAATTCCTCCAAACATTTTTTTTAGTTTATTATATTTGTTTTTATATTTCATATATTTACATGCCGAGGGCATAAATGCCCGAGCAGCTCAAAGAGCTTGCTCTTGTGGAAAAAAATATAATATTTAATAACATTTTAAATATTCATTGATATTTTAGCTTTATTTACCATTTCTTTTTTATTTATTTTTTTTGAGCCTACTTTCTTAGAACCTACTTTCTTAGAACCTACTTTTTTGGAACCTACTTTTTTAGAACCAGCTTTCTTAGAACCAGCTTTCTTAGAACCAGCTTTCTTAGAACCACCTTTTTTTTCCTGATCATTGCAATATTGACAATTTTTAACTTTGCAATTAGGTCCACATTTAATATTATCAGAAACATTATTTTTTAATTTTCGTCCAATCGGCATATTATAAAATAACAGTTAGATATTTTTTTAAATAATTAGTTAATTATTTTTTTAATATATTCAGTAATACACATAGTTAACATAAAATGAGGTATTGATCGAGATAACATTAAACTAAACCCTTTATATGGATTTTTAAAGTCAGTAAAATTATTTCCAGTCATCATAACTGTTTTGTAGTAATCTACTGGTTGAACTATTAAACTACACGTTATTGTAGTACATATTGATGCTAATATTTGATTATCGAATTTAATTTTATAATAATCATATACTGGAAATAATGTTGAATGTAATACTATATTTTTTAAAATAGATGCTGAATATCCTTGATATAATGTTTTAATGTTTATTTTAATTTTTTCATTTCGCTGAATATAATTTTTACTTACATCAAATGGATGGGAAAATAATGATCCTAAAATACCACCTAATGCACCATTTATAGAATTTGAAATAATATCTTTGGAATCTGTCCCTCTTTTTTCTTTAATAAGATTATAAAAATAATATTTAGAAGAAGTAGATATTATTTGAGAAGAAATAGCTGGTAATGAAGCTTGAAAAAATCCAATATAACCATTTTTATAATATATTTGTTTAATTGTATTTGCAATTGTTTCATTTGAATTTTGATATACAGTTTTTACAGTACATATTGGTAATGTTAATATTTCTGCACATCCAGTACCAATAATACTTGAAATTAAATTATCCATTGTTAATTATATTAATATCAAGCTTACTATAAAAAATTGATTTATCAACTTTTTATTTTAAATACTATTTTATACATTTATATCTATGTTTAGAGTTATTTTTACTATTTATACTATTTTATTAGCTACTGTTTTAGCAAGTCCAACACACAAATATTTAACAGTATTACCTCATGAAAATTCTTATTATAAACTACCTCAGTTAGTTTATAAAGAACTTGATTCTGTACCTACTTCTTTTGATACTCGTAAAGCATGGCCTCAATGTGCAAATATTGTTGGTCATGTTAGAGATCAATCTAATTGTGGTTCTTGTTGGGCATTTGGTTCAACAGAAGCATTTAATGATAGATTTTGCATTAAAACAGGAAATAATACTGTTTTATTTTCAACAGCTGATACATTAGCATGTTGTTCTGGACTTCATTGTGCAATGTCTCAAGGTTGTAATGGTGGTCAACCTGGTGCTGCATGGGATTGGTTTGTAAAAACTGGTGTTGTTTTAGGTGGTGATTATGATGATTCTACAACATGTGAACCATATCCTTTTCCACCATGTGCTCATCATGTAGAACCTGTAAATGGTCTTCAATCATGTACTTCATATGCAGAATATAGTACACCAAAATGTTATTCATCTTGTACAGGTAAAGGCGAATATACAAAAATTAAAGCTTCTGGATCATATTCATTAAAAAATTTAAATGATATTTATCAAGATATTATTAATTATGGTACAGTAACCGCAACACTAAGTGTTTATGAAGATTTTGAATCATATACTAATGGAGTTTATAGACATAAAACCGGTAAATATTTAGGTGGTCATGCTGTTAAATTAATTGGATGGGGTATTGATGATTTAACTAATGAACCTTATTGGCTTTGTGTAAACTCTTGGAATGAATCTTGGGGTGAAAAAGGTATGTTTAGAATTCTTAGAGGATCTAATGAGTGTGGTATTGAATCTGGTATTGTTGCAGGACAAGCATAAATATTGATTTAATTTATTTTATAAAAATAAATATTTATTTGTAAATTATCTATTAAAATTAGAAATGTAAGCAGTATATTGTGGAGGTATTACTTGATTTCTAAGATTTATACCATTATCTAAAATTGGTAAAATTCTGTTTAAATAGTAATGCATTATTACTTTAGGATATGATCTATTTCCTGGAGAATTAAAATTATTATTTAATAATGTTCTATTTTCTTGTTTATCCATAAAAGCCCAATAATAATCTATTAATGAATAAATAAATGATATCAAATATTCCCTTCTATTTAATAAAATATTTATTGCTGGATATGTAATAAATATTTTTCTTCTTGTGCTTGTTACTTTTCTATAACTATATCTTAAATTACGATTTAAATTATCCATATTTGATGCCCAATGACTTATTGTAGCTCCACGTATACTACCTGCAATTATTGATGGTCTAGCGGATGGTCCATCTATTAATACTATATCAGTAGTTCCTCTATTGTTTGTGAATATATTTAGTCTATCTTGCATAAGTATATGAAATCTATGTGGAATACTATTTATAGCATCTATATCTGTATATGTATTGATGTTATTATTTCGATTAGATATTTCAGATTGTAAAATTAAATTATAATTTCTAGATGGTATATACAATCTTGACATAAAATAATGTTCCATTAATGTACTAGTAATACAACAACCATAATAATTATTATTTATACCAGGAGCTGCATTACCTCTTAAAAATAAAAATAATCTTGAAAAAAAACCATATGCATCTGCAATATATGGACTATTAAATGTATTGTGATTATTAATAGAAGTATTTAATGCAATACTAATTGCATTATTTATTTGAACTGCATTAACACCTCTGTTAATACCTGTAATATTTCTTATCCAGTCATTTTTAATATTATCAATATGCATATTTTTATTATCAAAAATATGTAATCTAATTATATCATTAGAATTTACAATTCCCTGAATTAAATCCATTTGAATAACTAGTTCTCTTACAAATGATTCTGTAAATATCTGTAAATATTTATCCATTTCATCACAAAATAAATCAAATAATATGTTAAAGTCACTAGTTACATATTTTACTATAGATCTATAATATATTCTATCATCGTTTATTACAGCTCCATTACTTCGTGTATTATATATAGGTAAGATAAGAGAATTATTACGATAGCTTACACTTGCAACTAAAGCACCATTACGTATGTTTTCTTCATATAATACTAAATTTGGTTCAATAATATTTTTATTTTCATTTGGTAATAATCCATAACCATGACTATCATTATTTATTCCATAAACCAATAAATAAAATTCATATTCCATTAAAAATAATAATAGCATTAATGTGACGTATTTTTTTGAAACATCTACTTCATTTATATATGATTCATAATTCATAATTAAATTTGTATATATTAATTGAAATTTATCAGCTCTATTTAATAAATTATTATTAAATGTATTATACATATAATTGATAAAAGTATTATCATCATTTCTACATATATATCCACTACCATTTTGTTCATTGTTAAATATTTTTAGATTATCAATATCAAATATAAATTTATTTTGATTCATAATATAATTATATTATAATATAAATTATATTATTAAATTAAAAATATTTGATTCCATGTATCATATAAATTATTAACTAATTCTATATAATCATGAATTCTAATTTTAAATCCTGGAACATCCGCCAGTTGTAAATTTTCTAGTTTATACCTATCATTAAAATTATTTATGACCAATAAAGCATCATTGTCATTTAATTTATATATTAATGCCATTAATATGACATTTTTTAATAACTGTATTAATAAATAATCATGACTATTTGGAAAAATTCTGTCAATTATAATATTTTTTAAATCAATATTTTTATATATATCTAATAAATTAATTAATGATATATCATTAGCAAATAAACCATTCGCTATAATTAAGTGGTGTGCATCTACAATTATTGGACTTGCGATGTTTAAAAATATATTTAGCATAATATTTAAAATATCATTTAAATTTACATTAAATGCAGCATTATTAATTCCATTTAAACTATAAAATAAATTATATTGGAAAAATACATATCTTATTAATCTTTTTCTATATTTACCATCTAAAATAGGTGTCCAATAATTTTGGTAGAAAAATATATATTCAAAATCTTTAACTACATAATTATTATTGTATGTTTCAAGTAAAACATTATTATATTCAATAAATTGTGTATAATTTGTATAATTTTTTAGTGTACTTGAATTTGTGGTATCATTATAATGTGGTATTGATATATCTATAAATTCAGATGGAATATTTTTAGATGTTCTGGTACCATTTACTGTTAATTTATTTGTTAATTTTATGTTAAATTTAATACGTAATAAATCAAAATTTATATTGGCATAATCATGAGTTTTATAAATTAAAAAATTAGCGGAAACTTTATGGTAATTATATGGTTTTTTTATATTGTTAACTACTATTTTATTTTTAGAATTATCAGGATATATTATACTATCATCTGATTTTGATATTATTAAGTTTCTATTTCCAGTTGTTGCAATATTATTTACTCTATATGTTATAATTCTACCATTTTTATTTTCATATAAGTTTACATTTGTAATTAATCTTAGCTGATTTCTTAAATCTACAATAAATGCATTAAATTTTGCCAATGAATAAAAATTATTTCTTGATAATCTTAATTTATATAAATTTATTTTTTTTTCTATTTTTCTTTTAATATCATTGTATGTATGTCTTGGTATTGTAAATATTTTATCCCCTAATATATTATCTATTGTAAAAACATAGTCTAATAATTCTAAAGATAATTGTAAAATATGCATATTTGTTGTATTTGTATTTATAATACGAAAATTTCGTATGTAATTTCTTATCATAATTATTTCTCGTATTATCGTTAATATGTTATTTGCATTATTATTATTTATATAATTTAATATACCATTTGATCTAATATTCATATAAACAACATTTGAACACACATTTACTATTTGCCATAAATTACCATTTGCATCTAATATTAATTTTTTATAAAATGTTTTGTTTTTACTTAATTCATGACAAATAATTTTACCTCCAGATATTGCTCTATTTAATCTATTTATTAAAATATTATTTACAGTCATATGTGCTAAAGTGTCAGGGTTATTTTGTTGTAATGGAAATGGTATTAGATTTGTTGGTTGATTACGAATAACTTTATTAATATATAAATTATTAAAAAATGCAGATATATCTTGTAATGAATCATATATTATTTCAGTTGCAACCTGTTTTATTATATCATATCTTATATTATTATCAGCTATTATTAATAATGAAAAATCATTATCTGATGTTATAAATGATGTGTGATAATTATTTGCTCTAATTTGAGCTAATTTTAAAGCTCTTCTTTGTAAATCTACACTATCTAAATAATTATCATATAATGTTTTAAATAAATTACCACCTTTAAATAAAAATTTAACATATTCGTTTCCATTTAATGGTAAATTATTGCTTTTTATTAAATTATTATGTAAATTTATTTTAATATCACTATTTATTTTGTTATATACATAATCAATAAATAAACGTTTATCATTATTATTATTTAAAAAAACATTAGTAAAACTACCAGTTGATGTATCACTTAATATTCTAATTTTATTATTTGCATAATTTGGATTTATTAATTCTATATTATTGTCTGATCTTTTATTGATTTTTACATATTCATGTATATCTAATAGTTCTGAACTATTAATTTTAATAATATTGTCCATATATTAATTATAGATAAATTATATTATTATCTTTACTTAATAATTAAAAATCATATTCTAAATCATCCATAATCATTTCAGAATAATTTATATTTGGTATAGTATATATTTCATCATTTAATATTGAATATCCTAAATTATTTATATTATTACCTTCTTTTATTGTATTTATGTTTATTATTTTATTTTTAATTAGTTCATCTATTTTATTTAATTTAATTATATCTGTTTTATTAAATATATTTTCTTGTAAATTAATTGACTGATCAATTTCTACTGGTTCATTATAATTTATTTCTTCAAAATATTCTTCGTTATATTCTTCATATTCTACCGGCAAATTATTAACTATATATTCATTTTCATATAATTTAACTTCATTTTTTGAATTAATATTTAATATTTCATCATTAAAATCTGTTAATATAACAGTGTCATCATCCATTTCTGTTATATTATCTTCTATTTGTTTGCTACTTTGTATTGATGTTCCCAATAATTTATCATTTAGTTCAATAGGTTTAACATATTGTTCAAATTCAATTGGGTTACTACTTTGTGTTGATGTTATTAATAATTTTTCATTTAGTTCAATAGGTTTAACATATTGTTCAGATTCAATTGGTTTACTACTTTGTGTTGATGTTCTTAATAATTTATCATTTAGTTCAATTGGTTTAACATATTGTTCAAATTCAATTGGGTTACTACTTTGTATTGATGTTTTTAATAATTCGTTGTTTTTTTCCATTCCAGGTTTAATAAAATTCATATTTATATATTGGTTTCCATCAAAAGATTCTTTACTATTAATACTATTTTTTTCTATACCAATAACATCATTTTTTTCTACACCACCATTTAAAATAAATATTTTATTTGTAAAATTTACTAAATTAGACATTTATATTAATAATATAATACAAATATAAAAAAATTGAAGTTTTAAGTCTTTGAATTTTTGTTAATATATATATAAGTATAATTATATAATGCAAATCTTCATTAAAACTCTTACTGGTAAAACTATCACTCTAGAAGTTGAAGGCACTGAAAGTATTGAAACAGTGAAACAAAAAATTCAAGACAAAGAAGGTATTCCTCCTGATCAACAACGTTTAATTTTCGCTGGTAAACAACTAGAAGATGGACGTACTTTACAAGATTATAATATTCAAAAAGAAAGTACTCTCCATTTAGTGTTGAGACTTCGTGGTGGAATGTATTAACTTACAAATTGATTTATTTATGAAATATATAAATATAAGTTAAAATTTTATTTAAAATACAGAATAAATATGTTAACTCCTACATATAATTTGTTATATAGTGGTATATATTCTTCTGACTGGAAATTATAAAAAATTGTTATAGTAATTGGTATGAAAATGATATTACAAAAAATAATTCAGTTTATTTCAATTGAAATTTAATCTGGTTTTCAAAGCATACTATTATTATGAATTTAATTGATATGTCATTTATTGGATGGTAATAAAAATTGCATTTTTTATGTATTGGTAATTGTTATGATTAAATAAGCAATCTAATTCATTAAATGGTTATGTTAAAATTAATTAAACTTCCTGTTAAAATATACTCAAGAAATAGTAAAGCAAATTATTGGTGTATAAGTCATATAAATGGAACACCTACTGATAAATTAATCCAAAATATAAAAAGTATTGAAAATATTATAAAAAAATATGATGGTAATGAAGTATATAATTATGGCCAACCTTTACTTATTTCCAATGTAAAAAATGATATGATTAAAATAACTGAAAATATAAAAAATATAAAATCCATATCAAAACATATAAAAGACTACTAAATATTCAAAAATTGAATTAATATAATACTTAATGTAATTAGGTATTTATTATTTTATTATTTTATTAAATAGTATAATGACTAATTATATTAAAAAAATTAAATATAGTAAATCAAATAAAACATCAATATATAATGAAATAGAATTACACATGCCGAGGGCATTTATGCCCAAGCAGCTCAAAGAGCAAGCTCTTGTAAAATATGTTTCAAATAAATACACTTTTTGTCCAAAAATAATTAGTTATGATTTTTTTGAAAATCATGCTGAAATAATAATGGAAAATATAAATGGTAAAACATTATATGAATTATTTTCTGACACAAATAATATTCCGACACATATATGGGAAAGTATTAGAACAATATTAAACATTCTATTTTATGAAGAAGGAATAGAATATATTGATATATCACCTTTTAATTTTATTGTTAAAAATAATATTGTTTATATAATAGATTTTGGACATGCATATTGGTGTAATGAAAATAAAAAAATATCAAATTGGTTCTTAAAAAAGTTTATTGTTGATGAAGAAAATAATTTTAATCCTGATTTTAAATAATTTAAAAAATTAATAATATTTTACAAATATTACTATGAATAAATTATTCATTTTATCTTTAATACTATTATTACCTATTCAAATTGAAAATATTATGCAAATTTATCAAAATAGTGGTAATATGGGTATGTATGGTCTCATGTTGGGTATTTATTATAATAGAAATTTTATCTGGCTTACCTTTGGATTATTTTTAATTTCTTTATTATTTAATACATTATATGGTATAAAATTTTTTTTAATGACGTTATTAGGTTTATTTTTAATAAAATATTTTGTTTATATAAAAAAATATGAATATATATTTAACAGTATTTTTAATTAAATTGTTCTAATGACTCTTCAACTTCATCTATATAATCGTCAATATCATTATATATACTGATTTGTTTATTATGTAACTTTAATACTTGGCAGTTTTCTAAACCTTTTATAAAATCCAAATCATGAGTAATTACTAAAATACCACCATTATAGTTATTTAACCCTAATATTAATGATTGAATTGTATCAATATCTAAATGATTAGTAGGTTCGTCTAATAAAATTACACTTGGATCTTCCAAAATAATTTTACAAAAAGCCATTCTTGCCTTATAACCTCCTGATAAATTTTCAATCGGTAATACACAAGGATCAAAATGATCTTCTTTTTTAATACCGACTTTACCTAAATAACCTCTAGATTGTTCAACAGATATTCCATATAACTCAGTTAAAAATTGTATTGGTGATTTAGTTAAATCTAATGATGATACAATATCTTGATTATATACACTAGTTTTTACTCTAGTATCTTTATATACATCTCCAGATGTTGGTTTTAAATCGCCATTACATAATTTGAACAATGTAGTTTTACCAACACCATTATCACCTACTAAAACATATCTAGACCCATTACTTATGCCTAAACTAATTTTTTTAAATAATGATCTACTTGATTCACTATATTTAAAACTAACATCATTTAGTTCTAAAATATTTCTAGAACCATAATTACCAACATCTGGGAAAATAAAATGATTTCTAACTGGTCTTAATGGTCTTGGAACACTATTTTCTTTTATAAATTGTTCAACTTGTGTTTTGGGTGTACTTTTTTTTTGTAACTCTTTAATTTGTTTTTGAAATTTATCCCATTTTTTGGTTATTTCATTTTGAGTTTGTTCTAATGTTTCTTTTACATTATCAGTACCTCCCCTAACTTTATAAATTTTTTGTCCAGTACCATCTAAATCGGTAATATACCAAATGTTATTTGAAACATAATCAGCAAATGTTTTCATGTGTGTTACAACAATTATTGCTTTTTTATATTCATTTAAAAAATTACGTAACCAAATGACTCCATTTAAATCTAAATGATTTGTTGGTTCATCTAATATTAATAAAGTTGGCTTAATGGCTAACGCTTTTGCTAATGCAACACGAGTTTTCCAACCACCTGATAATAGTTCCATTTTACGATCTATATTTATAATTTGTAAACCATTTAAAATTTTATTAATATGTGCATTATAACGTTCCCATTCACCATCACCAATTGATTGTGATAATGTATCAAATTCTTCTTGTTCTTCATCAGTTAAATCACGTTCTAAATTAGACAAAAAAGAATACCTAATATTATCATTATATAATTTAAGGTTTGCTTTGAGAACATATGATAAAATAGTATCATTCGAATCTTCAATAATTGTATCTTGTTTGATATAGATGAGAGATTCAATAACAGTAGATAATTTATCATATATTGTATTGATTAAAGTTGTTTTACCGGTACCATTTGCACCCATAATACAAATTTTATCAGTAGCATTAATTGAGATTTCAGTGTCAAACAGCTGTTTTCCACCAATGATAGCAGTTACTCTATCACTAAATAAACTTCTAGACGACATTTAATTTATTATAAAATCATAATAATATATATATTAAATAAATTAATCAATTTTTTATTATATGTCTAAATCTATAAAATCAATGTAATCCGTTAATTTACCTTTGATCCTAAATCCACTTGCTCTAATATGACCACCACCACCGAAATGTTTTGCAATTTTTGATACATTACATTCATCTGTATTTGATCTAATTGAGCAATACCATATGTCGTTATTTTCCAAATCTATTTCATGACTATATATAATTGCATAATCACATTTTGTACTAGATAATATATTACCAATTTCAGATGAAAATGATGTACTATTAATTATCATACCTTTGAAATTTATAAATTCAGGTAAGTTTTTTATTTTTATATATTTAGCTCTATTTATTATTCCATCTATTATTGATTGTTTAAAATCCAATAAACATTTACCAATATCAATTAATGTATTGATTTTATCATCTGTATTAATTAAGTTATCCAATTCTTTAAACTTTTCATTATGATTCTCTATTCTATTAATATTGATTTTAGAAAATAATGCTGTTGTAAATGGTTCCGATAATTCTTTAAATTCCCATGACCATAAGTCTCTATCTTGTATAAATTTAAAAGATATTGGATGAATTTTATTTAAATTTTTACACCTTTTTTCATTTAATCCGCCCATAATGGGCGGATTATTGAGTGAAAAGGCAATGTTACTTTGCATGTCCTCGGCATGCAAAGGTGTAAAATAGTATTCGTAACCTAATACTGCTCCACTTTTTTTCATATTAAAATTTTTATAAAATGGATGAATATTGTCTAAATCTTTTTGTGCAGTTACATGATGATCTAGTATTTTAAAACTTTTTGCAACACTAATTATTTTTTTTGATACTTCATATGGTGGTGATATATCTATTGATACTACATGTTTATCTACACATTGTTCTATTATCATATCATATACTTCTTCCTTTAATTGATGACCTAAACCAATATAATTTATATTATTAATATCTATATCTGAATCTTTATATCGCAAATATGATGCATATGCACCAAAAAAACCATCCATACATCCACCGTGATATATTACAACTTCTGAATTATGTGTTATATTATCTGATAAATAATTAACTTGTGAGCCGTCGTAATTAAATCCAATATATTCACAATATGATGGTATATATTTATTTGAATTTATTTGATTTTCATATTTATAGCTTGGTATAAAATATTTAACAATTTCATTAAATATTTTTCCATGGGTTATAATGATATATGTATTATCTGGTTTTGATAATAATGAATTTATAAAATTATTTACTCTTGATTTTATATCAAATTCATTATTATCATAATGTTCTAGTCTAGTGTCTGACTCAATAACTTCATTATTACAATTTTTAATTATACTTTTATAAATATTACATGTTTGTATACATGTTTTTTGTGGACTTGATATAAATTTTACGCATTCTTCATTGTCTATTAATAAATCTAATTCTTTAGCTTTAATTTCTGATAATTTAATTCCATAATAAGATAAATCTTGATCATATTCTAACGAGCAATCTTCTTGTATTGAATGTCTAATAATATAAAATTTCATTTAATAAATAATTAATTTACTTATTAAATGATTAATTATTAATTAATTATTTATTCAATTATTATAATTACTTAAATACTTCATAATATATATATACAGTAAAATGAATAACTTCGTTAATATTTCTAGAACTATTCAAACTAATTTAGATGGATCATATACTGTTATAACACAAACAACAAATATAGATGGTACTGTAAATAATAATATTGAACATTATCAGACTAGTGCGGAAATACCATATAATTATTTTAATGATAGTAATAATATAAATTATAATTATGGTCAACCATCTATATCAATAATGAACAATATTAACAATATTTTATTTCCAAATAATATTTGGAATAATTTAAACGAACCACAAGAATCTAAAGAATCTGATTATTCTGAAGAATCTAAAGAATCTGATGAAGAATCCAAAGAATCTTATGAAGAATCTGATGAAGAATTATATGGAACAAATAATGTTAATTTAAATAATCAATATGAACTTGTTAATATTGGCAATATGATATTTTCAAATATGTTAAATAATTTTAATGTTATTAATGAAAATAATAATGAAAATAATAATGTTAATAATGAAAGTAATGAGAATAATGTTAATAATGAAAACAATAATGTTGAAATTTTAGTTGAAGAAATAATTAATACAGTTGATGATAGTATAATTGAAAGTTATAATTCGGGTTTATACAATGAAATTGAGATTATTGATATCTATCTTAAATCAATATATATAAATCATAATAATGGTATCATAGTAACAAATGCTTTACCAATATTTATAGAAAATGTTTATAAAAAATTATATGCAAGATATTATGAATATGACGAAATTACACGATCTTTATGTCTATATTTATTAATTACTTATGAAATTGATATTGAAGATTCAATTAACAAAATAAAACCAATACTTACTGAAGAAATAAAACGAATTCAAAATCGCAGAAATATATTACAACAATTTATTCAACTTCTCAGAAATAGTTTTGGTTTAGACAATAATAATCAAGATAATGTAGTATTAACCTTAGAACAGTTTGATAAATTAAAAACAGTAAAATTAAATGAATTAGATGAAACAATGTGTTCAATATGTAGCGATAAATATACAGATACTGATGTAATAGTATGTTTAGACTGTTCTAAAACACATCATTTTCATAAAGAATGTATAAAAGAATGGACAACAAAACATAAAGCATCTTGTCCATTATGTAGAAAAGCTATTTAAAAACATTTGTAAAATCAATATTTCTTTTTTCAAAATTAAATTTAATTAAGTTAAATAATGACACGAAAAAATCATCTTTATTAAAATATTTAAAACAATTAAATTGTACATTATCTATAAAATAATTTATAATATGTTGTTTTGTAATTAAATTTTTATAACAAAAAACTTTATTTATTGTTAGTACTAGTTCATTTTTTTGAAATAAAATTGGAACTGTATTTATTAATTCTATAAAATCAGATTTTGATTCTATATTGTTAAATATATTTAAAAATACATTAAAATTATAATTATTTATTTCTCTATCTTGATTATCATCTAAAATAAAATAAACTAAACTATAAAATAAATTAATATTTAATATATTATTTTTAATAACAATATCATTTAAAAAATATGTGTATAATGATTTTTTTGTAAATAATTCAAAAATAACGTTAAATAATCCAAAATTATCATATGTATAATTATAATTTTTTATTGAATCAAAGTTTATACTATCTTCTTCATAATTATAAAATGGTAATCCTTCTGGTCCAGGATATGTACATGTTAAGTAGTGATTATTATCATAAATTTCATATATATAATCAATTAATACTACATTTAAAAATTCATGTTTATCATTTAAATTAATCATAATATTAGTCGTTTTTAAATCACCTAAAATTATATTATTTGATTGACACATTTTAATTATTGAAATCAATTGGTTTATAATTTTTTTTATGGTATTAATACGTATTTCTTCACATGTTGTTAAATAATCATTTTTAATGTAATCATATAAACAATATTGATAAAATGTCATTTCATATGTTAATGCATTTTTATATGATTTATTTCCATCTATTTTTAAACTTTTAATATTATAAATATTTTCATATAATGAAAAATAATTTAAATAATTTAATGGTATTTTAGATAATAAATTAACGTAGCTATTTATAAACATATCTGTATCAATTACATTATCAACTCTTAATACTTTATTTGTATTTTTAATTTTATAAATTGTTGCAAATGATCCTTTATTTAAATAATAACAATTATAATATGTATAAACATCAATATTGGTAATTAAAGATATATTATTAAATAAATTATTAAAGTTTATTTTAATATCAGATTGTAGAAATGATCTATTTATTTCTTCAACATTAAATAAATATGATATTAATGATTTATTTATTATATTTTCATTTATTAATAAATATGACATTATTTTTTTTATGACATAATTATAATTTATTATATTATCTGTATTATTTAATATTGGAATAATTTTTACATCAAATTTATTATCATAAAATAATGTATTTATATCAATTACTAAATTTGTAAAACCATAATTTTCTAATATTGTAATTTTTTTATCTAAATTACATAACAACATTTTAAATGTAATAAATGGTAAATTAAAAATATTAATAAATTGATTATAATTATGATTAATATGTAGTGTATTATGTAATTTATCATCTATTTCTATATTTTTAAATGATGGTTTAATTAAAAATATATCAAATTCACAACCTTGACTTATTGTTAAATCAAAATCTTTTATTTTATTTATAAAATCAATAAAGTATTTATTAATTTCACTGTTATTACATTTTTTTATATACATATATATGTCATTTTCATGCATATATTTTGTATAAAAATCTGTGTCAATAATTAATTTATAATCAATAATGTTCTCTTTTTTTAAAATTGTACTTTTTATATAAGGTAAAATTCCTTTGAACATTTATATAACATTTATATAATATATAGTTATTTTAAACACTTAACTGTATTTAATATTCGATTATTTTACTTTTTTTATATGTATATTTAACTTATGAATAATTCAAAAGATCCTATTATTTTAAAAAATCATTATAATAATGATGATTTTATTAAAAATGAAACAAAAAAGAAACGTTCATATAATGATGCATTTTATACTAATGAAATAAGTTTTGATAATATTGTTGTTAATTTTAATTATATTAGTTCTAGCGAAACCGAAATTAATATCGAATTTAATAAACAAAAAAAACCATCAATACTTTTAAATTAATATATTTTTTATTCATTATTTTGTTCTTCATTATTTTGTTCTTCATTATTTTGTTCTTCATTATTTTGTTCTTCATTATTTTGTTCTTCATTATTTTGTTCTTCATTATTTTGTTCTT
>JACCDO010905680.1_pt1 | contig 27581 bp, 26 predicted proteins | sample 7446101 | NCBI WGS metagenome assembly JACCDO01 (sample SAMN15323440, study PRJNA562643) | freshwater metagenome | isolation source: river surface water | place: USA:Blue River Watershed | collected 2017-08-16 | reverse complement strand
CGAAGAATTTGTAAAGATTGAACCGTTTTATAAAAATAAAGAACCTCCTACTGGTATAATAGATACATCATTTGGTAAATTAATGATACTATCTTTCATAAATAATAATACAATTGGATTTAACAATGAAAAGGTATTTTTACATAAATGTGAAGAATATAGAAATGATCTTAGACACTATTATGGATATAATTTATATAAATCTTGGGTAGATTAATAAAGTAAGAATTAAAGGATATCTTTATTGTTGTTAATATATATAATGATAACAATCAGAGAGTGGGGATATTATATTGTATTAAATGAGGGAGATAATTATAAAATAAAAAAACTAGTAATTAATCCTAATAAAAAAATAAGTTATCAGTTACATAATAGTAGAGATGAATATTGGATATTATTAAGTGAACAATGCGATATTGTAATAAATGATCATTCAAAAATAATGACAAAATATTCTCTAGAATATGTTCCCGCTAAACAAAAACATCAAATAATAAATAATAATGAATATAATGTAGAAATATTAGAATTACAAACAGGATTATGTGATGAAGATGATATTGTTAGATTTAATTAAAGATTACATTCTCGAGAATAAATATAATGATACTAATAAAAAATATAATATTACTTACGGCGAATAATACTAGTATCAATATCTTCCATATAAGAACTAAGTACATGTAGTCCTTCTATCGTAAGAGAATGTATATCCTCAATTGATACAGTATCTTTAGAATATTTTATTTTTTCATTCAATTCATCTAAATTAAAATCTGTTTTCCTATCGCATATATCAAGATAACAATTAATATGGTAAATATTGTTACCAATTCTTAGATATAAGAATTTTCCAATTGCATTACTTGTTTTATTTTCACAAATAAGACATTGCTCAGAGTCATTAGATCTCATAAATACAAATATATCAATACCATCAATTTGATCAAACTGTGTATAAAATCCATATGCTGCCATATGTAGTATTTCAGTTAACGTACTATTGTGATAGTTAATAGATTTAGTCAACATAGCTTGATCGATATTTAAATAACCAATTATGTTTGCAAGCTTATCAATAGAACTATTAAATAATACTGAGGTTTCTACTTTATTTTTATATTTTCTCATACATAGTTGATTACACTCAAATTGACAATTATTGGATATGATGCCTTCTATATTTTCAATTGTATCATCGTTTTCACAAAGTAATGCATTAATAACAATAGAATTAATTGAAGAATTCCATGGTGGCTTAACCCAGATAGTAATATATCTAATACAGGTATCCAATGTATCTAGTTCAGAAATCGGTAGCTCTTCATTGATAAGAGTATGAGATATAAATAAATGCATAAGTTCCACAAATTTACCAAAATTATTATGACTAACTATTACATTGAGTTCAGATATCAGACCTAATCTTTTGTAAATAGTTTCTGGTTTATATAACTCATCCCATTTTTTATTACTATAAGTTGTATCAAATTGAGGCAGAAATATTGATGCCCATATAATATCTCTAACTGCAGGACCATATATATACATATTATGATCTAAACATTTATTTAATACAAATTGTTGAAAATTATTTTGTTCTTCTTTAGTTTTTATTTCCATTGTTTATTTTCTATAAATATTATAATCAATTTTTTTTAAAAAAAAGGAAGTCCTTCACAACTGATACTAGAGTACATATTCTAATACCACTAGTCTTAGGAACTAGGAATGACATTTACTTCCCTGCGTTTAACTCCCTATCTGTTTAGAATTCCTTGTGTTAGTTTATAAGCGGGTCTAGTAAATTGAAACACTACCTTAGCAGGCTTGTGTTTCAATTCGTTAGGTCTGCCATGGTACCTAACTTTTTATAAACCAATAAATCATTTAATAGTATACATTGTTTGTATCTTGATTATCGTTGACGTTTTCCACACCAATCAGTATTGAGATCATCTGATTCTTTTGGAAAATTAGATGCAGTATTGTATCTTTGTTTCTGTTCCCAACGTTTAGAACAGATTTCTGAACAGAAGTCTGCAAACGTTTTATTGGAAAGTTGTGTCCATCCATATGAACGTCCATGGATTGGTTCAGTACATACTGAGCAATTCAAATGATCAATGTTTCCACACCAACATTCTTCATTATCGATATCCATTGTATTACCAGATTTAAAATACATAACAATAATCAATTTTTTTTAAAAAAAAAGAAAGGGTCCTTCACAACTGGTACTTGAAACTGTAATAAGTTTCAAGTACCCCTAGTCTTAGGAACTAGGAATGGTGTTTCCCCCTTTTATCAGTGTCCCAAAACAAACCTGTTAAGTCTCCGCCCTCTCAAAGAGAGTTATAGGACAATGACAAAGTTTGGTGCAAAACTATTGCAACATTCAGGACACTAGAACCTTCCCTGTTGATGTTTTGTACATAGATAATGTTATATCCTTCGATTAGAATTAGGCCGTACTACATCAATACCTTTACAAATCTCTATGTACAATTGCTATTTACAAATTTCTAATTTCATCATCGTTTCGGATTGATGAAATTAGAAAGAATATATTGGTCCAATTTGTAGATACGTTCAAGAAGTTGCTTCTGATTTTCACTTGTACAAAGTGAATGAACTCTTGATAACTCTGTTGCCTGTTCAACAAGTTGAACATGACTTAATGAAGCTGATTGATATTCGTTGGTGTCTCGGTCAGAGTCTCGGTCAGAGTCTCGGTCATTCGGTTGAGCAATGCCACTTAAGAACCGAACGTTACCAACCCAATAATCATCATCATTACGTTCTTCAGTTAAAACAGGCTGAGGCTGGTCACTTTGTTCCTCATTTGTAGAGTTGAAAGAGTCTGACTCAGCAGATTCGGTAATGTTTTCTCCATTGAAAACTTCTTCAGAACCTTCTGCTTCCACAAATGCTTCAGATTCGCGATCTGATTGTTCCAATATTTCTCTGCATCTGATTGATTCTTGAATGTAGCATTTGGAATGTGCAATCTTTGATTCGATTTTCACAAACAGATAACGGCCATTATATTCTTCTCCATCCAATGATGAATGACAAATATTGCACTCCTCCGAATCAGTTGCTCGTATGAAAACATATACTATCGGATTGCGAAAATAATTGTACAATGGGCCGACATCTACATACCATCCGTATTCAATCATTTTTGCAGTTCTATATGTAGGAGCAACTGTATATGGAGAATCTCGCATCGCCAAATCTTCTTTCATTTGCCCCAATATGAATGCCAACTTAGTAACATCTGAAGACCCCAAAACAGATGTTACTATTTTGTTTCCATATTTTTCGATACACAATTTGTTGCATTGATATTCTACTCCATTTGCCAGAGTCTTTTTCAATCGGTTTGAAACTTCTACAGAAGTACAAACAAATAAGTCAGCACTGACTCTGAAACTATAATCCACTGTAAAAGGAGGATAAACGTACATGTCAATACGTTTGACTAAGTTCTCTTTCAGCAGTTCATTTACTTCAGAAGATCCATATACTTCTTGCTTTGTAGACTTACGGACCAATTTTAATCGATTATGTTTTTTCATTTCATCGCAGAACTTGTCAAAAATTTCTTCTACTACAATGGCATCAATGTCTTTGTAGATTCCTGTTCTGTTATAAACAGTATCTGGATCAAATGTGGTATCCCAAATCTTTTCAAGATAGTTCATATCATCGGTTCTTTCTATTCGATTGAATTCGTGGATAGACCTCCATAAACTATTTCTCACAGCTCCTCCAAAAATGCACATATCGTATTCCAGAAGAGTGTCTTTGACATACTTCTGAAAATTGTAGAGTCTTTCTATCGTATTCATTGTGAAGAATGTTCAGATTAATATAATAAAAAAAATAAATCAATTTTTTATATTTGATAGCATCCTCCGGCAAAGAACATTAAATTTTCATTATTAATTAATCTTTTTTTCCTAATTTGATTACGTAATTGATCTGACAATAAATATGCATCATAAATTATATAATCATTAAAATATGATTCTAACTTACTTATTACATATGTCATGTTAAAAATAGGTAATGATAAATTTTGTATATTGCAATTTATTTCTTTTTTGTTGATTACTAATACATTATCATCACATCTAATATTTGTAACAATATCGGTACAATATCTAGGAAACTCAAAATAATATTTTTTAGTCATACTATCATATATATTTTTAGATCTTATGGTATATTTAACTGCATTTAACTTTGAATTTTCAACAAATGGCATAAATACTTGATCAGCCGGTGGATTTTCTTTTTCAATTATGATAATTTCATCACTAGGAATACTTAATATAAAACTATCAATATCAATATGTTCCATATTCTGATATATATTTTTATAATTTTTAGTTTAAAAAATAATTAATTTATAGTAGGAAGTAATTCATCTAATACCATATAATCATTCAATAAACTATGCCGATAACATTCATATGAACATGTAGTTATAATAGTTACATCTCCGTCATTTAGTTCAACTATATAATTAAAAGGAAATCTCTTTGTAACAATAAATTTTGGTACTAAGTGTGGTTTATTTATAGGAATACAATTTTTAGTATTGACACATACTATCTTTTCACAATATTCACATATAAATTGATTATATACTACGTTATCATCATTGACTCTATTTTTATTTGATATTCTATCAATTTCTATTCCCATTCAGATAATTATTAATATATAGATATTAATTATAAATAAATCAAATTTAATGATTCCACCAATCAGGCTCACATGTGTAATTTTTCTTAATTTCTTTAGCAGTTTCCTTGATAGATATATATTCTTCATAATCTCGTAAAGTAATATCAGATCCTAAGATACGACATCCTTTAAGTACTACATTTTTATTAGGAGCAGGTTTAAGATATTTACTTATAGCAGATGACATAATTTCTTTAATTAGATTATTAACAGTAATAACTGCTTTTCTATCAATATGTAATTTATACCAATCCATATAGTTATTTGTAATTGTTCCTATGTCATATTCTATTTCATTATAAGGACTTACTACTATACATTCACATATCCATCTATGAATTGCATCTTGACTAACTCGAAATGCCTCGGTTTCTATATCTAATGTCGGACATTGTACATTCTTAAGTTCTCCGCCATATTCTTTTTGAAGTCTTTCATAATAGTGACTAAGTATCGATAACATACTTGATAAGAAATTAGGATCTGATGAGTATTTTAAATTGAAATCTTGATTATCTTTTTTCTCATATGGATTATTAGGATCGGGATTGGCGCAAAATTTTGTCTTAGAAGTATAATGCTTAAGACGGCGCCATGTTCCATGATCAGTAGTATTAACAATAAAACTATATTGACTGGCAACTACAAAATTACATTTCATTGTAAAAGTCTCTTGCTTAGAATTCAAATCTCTACTAGATACCTCCCCAGCATTTACAAGTTCTTTCATTCTAGCTACATTAAGACTTTGTGCCTTATTAGATTCTTCTGCATACGCCCAATTAATATATTTGAACTTCATCATTGCACTATTGGGTTTGTCTGCTTCTTCTCTGTCACAGGCTAGTAATTGTATATTAAATTTATCTGCATATGGACCTAATGATTTAGCTACCCAACGTAGAAAAGATGTTTTACCATTTTGTCCTCCACCTTCGAAAAGAAGGAGAAGTCCTTCTTTAGTATCACGTGAAAGACCTTGACATGCATGAAATAAAATCCAATTCCTAACATCAGGTTCAACTATTATATCAGCTATAGCATCTAATACAAGTTTAGTCCATTTATTACTAGGGTCAAATGGACGCCAGTTAATAGGAGTATATTTACTAATTGGATTTTCATGGTAATGATCTATTAATTTACAACTATGACCCAATTCTAGTACACCATTTCCTACTCCAAATAAGTTAGGCAGCATATCTAATTGTTCTATAAATCCTCGTTTTCTAAATATATACATGGCCTGTTTAATAACTCCATTTTTAAATGTATCATTAAACATACTATTTTTTGAGGTTGCAAATGCTTTTCCTAAATTTTTATAGTAAATAGTCTGGGAATCACTATTGGAATTTTCTTTTTTTTCCTCAATATGGTCACTAATTTGTTCTAAAATATTTATTAATTTTTCAGATATATAAATATGAATATCATCAGGTTCTATTTCTTTTCTCCATTTCCATGCTTCTCCAGGACGCATTGGCTGTCCAGGTAATACAAATTCAAACCAGCAATATTTTTTACTTGATGGATCGACATCTACACAAAATTTATTATGAAGCATCACATGTAACACCTTTGCTATCATGTAATGTTGTAATTTTCCTCCATGTTCATATACGTATTTAGTAAGTATAGTAAAATATGATCTTTCCATTACTCCATTATATCTCTCCGGATTAGATAACTGAGCCCAATGTGATATACTTGCAATCGTAAGAGGTCTTTGACATTTAACATGTAATGCTTCTTCCCATAATTTATCTAACTCTTCTTGTCCATTATCAAGCCATTTATCTGCTGATTTTTGACTGAACCAAGTAGCTAATATTTTATATTGATCAGATGTATTAGCCAATGCATATATAACATTACGCCATTTGTTCCTATCTGTATAGTAGTCTTCTGTTAAAATATCTAGTAGACCATGTAAATATCTTGCTTCTGGATTATGCATTGTTAATGTTGATAGTGAGTGATCAGCTATAATTAATTCATCAATTGGTACTGTTTTTGTATTTTGCTTAGAAGAATCATTCCAGTCTCTAATAATTCGTTCTACTTCATTTTTATAAGAATAAATATTTTTTTTAATTAATGGATTTTTTGTATCATATTGAGCCTCAGTTACTAAACTTAGTTCTGCAACTAAATTATATTCTTCAATATCTTTTATATTAAGTGGTTTAATTACAGGAGGTGATATCCATGTATTATCATACGATTCTTCTATCCATACTTCAAATGCATTACTAATATGATATGGCTTAGAACCTGATTTACATGAACCAAGAAATAGTACTGGTACACTTGCACTATTTTGATCTAAACACTTTTCTGGTTCAACTGCTCCTAATTCAGTAAGAATGGATATTAGTGCAGGTTCATTCTTAAACTTTTGTAAAAACCACCTTTTATATATTTTATCTAATTTTATTCCAGGTATCAAAATATGAAATCCATATTTATACTTATTATTATCAATAGGATCAATACTTTGTCTTGTTGTATAAAATATGTATTGAGGAACGGTAGAATCTAATTTAAGGTCTCGTTGTAAAGATATGAATAAAGAACCAGTTAATCTATAAAAATGTTTATCAGTTAATGATATTAATTTATTAGTTGTGATAATATCTAAATCTAACATAAATCCTGATGGATCGGTTTGTTTTTCAGAGAAATGAGTAATAGAGTTTTCCAGTCTACATACATTAAGATATTTAAATAATTGGTTAAGCTGATCATCTGGAATTGCATATGTTTTCTTTTCTCCTTGATCTATAATATTGGTTCTTTCATCTTTCTTCTGAGTGCTATAAATATGTTCAATACTTTGTATAAACTGGTATAAAGATCGTGCACCTGGACAATGTTTTTTTTGTGAAGATTCGGTTATAGAGGACCATGTAAGAGTGTCAATATCTATAGGTGAAGGAGAATTCATCTTTTTCCTTCTTTATTTATATAGTATAGAAATGTTTAACAGAAAAATAATTTATTTCATTAAATATATTATCTATTGCCTAGAAAATAGTTTCAAATTAAATAGTAATTTTTCTGGAATTAATGAAGCAGTTCCAATAGGAACGGTAACTGTTATACTTGTATTATCTTCTTTGTTTTCGTATGTATAATGTATATATTTATCAGTTACAGCATGTATCAAAATAAATTTTTCTAATGGTTCTCTATCAATAGTATATAACTGAATTGTATGACTAGGAATTTCATTTATATTAAACAATTCCATAAATTCTTTCCAATCGTTTAATGAAGGAATTTCTACATTTCTATAAAACCAATGTACCATTCGTCTATATTTTTCATCCAATGATCCAACTACATGATAACCTCCATATTCATTAGATCCCTTAAATTTAATCGGTTCATTACTTATTCGAAATGGATCTATATGAACCGTAAAAATACAAGACACTTTCTTTATTAAATTAGATGACATGTCAATATAGTCGTATAAAAATTCACAAAGTATATTATAACCTATCATTTATATATTATATACTTTAACTACTATACTCTAATTACCATATTATGCAGAACTAGTTATGTCATCCAGTAAATTTAAAGTAATAATATGATTAGTTAATTTCTCTAATATGATACCTCCATATTCTTTATTGCCATTCATCAAATAAATATACAATGATTTTTCTGAAACATTATTACATATAATAAATAATCTAGATAATATAAATGAGTTAGTATTAGTAAATTGAATTTGATACTTTGGTGGAATATTAATTGGTTTACCATCATATTCTACCGGAGTTCCATCTTTAGGACCTATTAATTGAGATACTGGATTTGTATTACTTTTTGTAGTAGGTAATTTTACTCCCACACTACATCCAAATAATACAAAATCAGTATCATTGGGATTATAAATATAAATAGTATATTTATTTGTTGATTTATTTATTCCAGTATTTAAATCTCCACCAGGAGGAATCTTACTAATATCAGTATAATTAGTTAATTTTAAAATAGTTGCAGTATTAGGAACAAATGCATTAGAAAATATTAGTTTTGCGACATTTATTGTTCCATATTTTTTAGGAACAACTTTAGTTTCTACAATAGAATTATCTACTATGTTAAAATATTCTGGGTATTTTTTAAGTCTATAAACTAAAAATATTACAACAAATATGACAATTATAACTAAAGACAAAAGTAAACTCCTTTTAATATATGTATCCATCTAATAATATCAAATAGTTTATACTTATATTAAAAATATTTGAACAAATAGTAATTATTAATAATATAATAAAAGATGGATACTGAGTTTGATGATGATTTTGGTGAAGATGAACATTATGACGATGATGATATTTATGAAGATATCGATAATGAAATAGACGATGAAAATGAGGAAGAAATTGAAGAAGAAGATGATATAAGTGAAATATATCAACCCAAAATAGAGAAAAAAATAGATCCTATTGCAAAATTAAATTCAAAAGCTAGAAATGTTATTATAGTACCTCCAGAAGAACGGATTACGGATAATAGATTACATAAAAATGAAGCATCTTTTATTTTATCAACTAGAGCCAAAGAAATAGCCAAACATGCTACCCACTTTTTAGAAAATAATAATTATAACAATGCAATATCAATTGCATATCATGAATTATATTCTCATAGATGTCCACTTAAGTTACGTAGACAAGTTGGAATATCAAATAAAGGAGATATTATAGTAGAAGAATGGGATACTAAAACTATGGTTTTACCAAATATACAACCATTATAATAATTATTATTTATTATAATAAATAGTATAATATATAATAAATAATGTTTCCTTGTTATTTGATTTTCATTTTTGTTGCCCTCATTCTAGTCGCAATGATTGCAGACTGGGCTCTACTGAAGTATAAACCCGAGTGGACATCTCGCTCAAATAAATATGTAGTATAAATTATTGTAATGGCCCACTAAACAAACCTACCGACTCATAATAATCAACAAAATAAGAATGATAGTCATTAATTTCATTAATAAAACGATCAATAGTATTTTTTCTGATTTTGTTTTTACAAAATTCTTTAGTATCTGTTGGTGGATTGGATATCAATGATTTATCTCTACATCTTTTTATTACAATGTATGTAGTACCAATTACTTTACTTCTTGGTAAAGAATTAATTCCGATTGAATTATCAGTAGCAATTTGAATTATAGTATATATAATGTCATGTAAAACTTTATATTTATCGTCAATATAATTAAGTTGTATAAATAATGTTTTAATTTCTGGATAAATTGGATTAGTGTTAGGATTAATATCTAATTGATTATTAGATACTAATGTTCTAATAAAATTATTTCCTCTGGCTATTCCTTTATGTGGAAGCTGCATAAATCTTGAAATTTCGATTTTAGATGGGGCAAAATCTATTACCAAACATGCTTGCCATAAACATGCTGCCATTATTGCTTTTTTATTTTGACTACGTTTAACGCATTGTTGTTGAATCATATTATAAAATTCAGTTGCTATTTCACATGCGTTTAATGGAAATGGTCTTCCTCCATTTTCAATAAATCTATGTCTATATTCTTTATATTCTGATAATATCTGTTTCTTTTGTAATACACTAATATTACCATTATCTGATCTATAAAGATCTGGCTGAAAATGATTACTATTACAACCTACTATTCGTAATTTATTATTTGTTAAATCTGTAACATTTATTGCTTCATCTGAGACTTCATCTGTGATAATACCACATGTACTACATGTATTATTCATATTATTAATACTTCTTTGTAATACAGTACCACAATAATTACATATATCAGTATCATTTGATGTAATTTCTGAAATCGAACATGTTTTTTGAAACTCATTCATTAAATCTGTATAGTCTTCATCATTTAAAACACCAAAAGGATCATTATTTTTCATCATAGTTTTCAATCTGTTTTGAATTCAAATAATATTATAATATAGATGGTCTATTATGATAGATTCAATTATTTCTTCAATTGAAGATTACATTAGTTCAAATGAAGAGGAACTTAAATGGATTACACAAGAAAAGAATAAAGATAAAGATATAATAATAAATGCTCAAAGAATAGTAAAACAGTTTATAATTGATAGAAAATTAATTATATTTGGAGGATTGGCTATTGATTATGCATTAAGATTAAAAGGTTCATCTATATATTATGATAAAGAATTGCCTGACTATGACTGTCTTTCATATAAAAATGTAGATGACGCATATGATCTTGCAGAAAAATTAGAATCTGCTGGTTTTGAAGAAGTTAAAGTAATTAGAGCCAAACACGTTGAAACTATGAGAGTTAGAATTAATTTAATAACAGTTGCAGATATTGGTTATATTCCTAAGAAATTCTTTGATCAATATAAATATTTATTATATAATAAATTAAGAATTTTACATCCAGATATTCAAAGAATAGATCTACATAGAGCATTTTCTTTTCCTTTGAATAATGCACCTATGGAAGATATTTTTAATAGATGGGAAAAAGATTTATATAGATTTAATTTATATGAAAAATTTTACCCAATTACAATAAAAGATACAAGGTATGATATTGATAAATATTCTTTTAATTTACCTGATATAGAATTTGCTCTGCATGGATTCTCGGCATTTGGACTATATAGAAAAGAATTATCTAAATATGTAGAGGTATCAGATATACCCAATTTATATATAGAAATAAAAGATAAAAAAATAATAGTAGAACTGCCTATAGATAATATGCTTCATTTAGTAACTAATGATGATATAAATAAACTAAATGGTAACCATTATTACTCTATTTTAAATATTGTACCAGAAAATGTTACTAATAATAATATTAGTATTTATTATGCAAATATGTTATCCATAGTTACTATAGATAACATTAAAGTAGTAAATATACAACATTTACTTCTATGGTTACTATTTAATTATAACTTTAATGACATAATACAACATAGAAATATTTATGGAACATTTTATAAGTATACATTGCAATTAATTGATATAGCAGAGAATTATATAAAAAGTAAACCGAATCCATTCTATCCGTCTTTAACTTTATTAGGTTCTGAAGCAATATATGAATTACCTAAACAAGATTTAAATTTACCTATTAATTATACCCCTAGTAAAATAGGAACTAGACAAATTTTTGATTATGATAATTTTCATATATCAGGAGAAAAAAAGAATAAATATAATAGTAATAAAGAGTAGTAAAGAATAAAAATAGTAGTAAAGAATAAAAATAGTAGTAAAGAATAAAAATAGTAGTAATGTATTATTTATCTATTCTTGCTATATTTAAAAATGAAGGACATATTATCAATGAATGGATATATCATCATATACTAGAAGGAGTAGAACATTTTTATCTAATAGATAATGGATCTAATGATAATTATATAATAGACGATACTTATCATAATTTAATTGATTTTTATATTACTCAACCAATAAATGGAAAACAAATAGAATATTATAATTATTTTTTAGATAGAGTTAAAAAAGAAACAAAATGGTTAATGGTAATAGATTTAGATGAATTTGTTTATAGTAGATTACAATTCAATACGATAACTGAGTATTTACAAACTATAGACAATTCAATAAATAATTCAATACATAATTTAATAGACACTATAAGTATACCATGGAAATTATTTGGTTCATCTGGTTATGTCTATCAACCTAATACAGTTATTCCTCATTTTGTTTTCAGATCTAAAGCAGAAAATAAAATAGAAATAAAATCTATTATAAGAACTGATAGACTTATATCAATTGGTGTTCATAATCATAATACCATTAATAATAATACGCTATTACCAGATAATTCTATTAGAAATTCTTATTATGCTTTTTTAGACAATACAGAGGAAATATTAAATATCAGTCCATTACATTTAAATCATTATCCTATACAATCCTTTGAATACTTTAAGAATATTAAAATGACAAGAGGGGATGTTATCAATAGCAATTTAAATTATATTAGAAATATTGATTATTTTAATAATTATGATAAAAATTGTAATTATTTAGATACTGAATTAAAATATAAACATAATAATTCATGTAATATTACATTATTACCGGATATTAAATTATATGGAAATATTAAATATATAATATTTAACGATAGTATTGATACAGAAATTAAAAAAATAATAGATGAAAAAATAGAAAATACTAATAAATATATTATTGAAAGACATCGAAATAAATTGAAAGTAGATATTATATAAAATTATTCTTCTACTTTTTTATAACCACATTTACATCTATACACAATTATTTCAGATGTTCCTACCCTAAGTTGAGACATATAATCTAATCCACAATTAGGACAATCTAATTTGATCAATTGTGTCGTTCTATCAAACGGGGCCAATTCTATTAAATTATTATACATTTCGGTAGTTTCTGAAGTATTTAATGTGATATTACTAATTAATACATCCTCAGGTTTAGTTTCTTCTAATGTTCCACATATACATCTAAATACAACTGCTCCTAAAACAATTCGTTTCTTAATAGCACGGTTACACTTGCTACAAAATTTCATTTGAATGAATCTTATTATAATGATTATAAAATAAGAATTCAATTATTAATAAAATGTTATGCGACGAATGTTGTGAATTTACTGATAATTATACAATACTAAAGGGCAATATTTTTTGTAGAAATTGTTTACAAAATTATTTACTAGTTCCCTGTCCAGGTAATTTATGTAATAATATTATTAGTTTAAATGGGTACGATAATGCCGACGATACAGAAAATTATACATGTACTGAATGTGATTCAATATTTTGTGAAAAATGTTTAGTTAAAGGATATAATGTATTATATTGTAAGGATTGTTTTAATTCTTAATAATGATATATATTATTAATATTTTGATCAGTTATGCTTTCATTAAATATATTATGTTTAAATATTTCAGTAAATATTGATATTTCTATATCTTTTATGTCATCCTGAGAATTGTTGATATTCTTGTAAAACAATTCGGTCACTAATTCATTTACCTGTACTATAAGTGAATGAATTGGACCTATTTTTGTAAAAATAGATAGTAATGAATTAGTTAAGTCTATATAATCTATTAAACATAATATAGAGAAAGAAGGTATTATCAAATTGTCAATATATTTAGATGCTATTTTTTTAATTCGGTCTTGTTGCATAATATTAAATATTTGATCAGTATTTATTACTGAACAGCTAAAATCTATAATATAAAGATGTAAGTTTTCACTATTAAAAATAACTGTATCGCATTGTCCTAGTTCACTTAAAATAAAAATATCTACTCCATTGTTTTTATTAAAATCTTTAGAATATGTTATATTATTAATATTTACGTTTCCATGTAATATATTGTTTATATGTAATGAATATATACCATACATTAGTTCAAATATATGATATTCTTTTATTAAATCATATTCATTAAAGTTTATAATAGAAGGTCCAGTATATTGATTAATTAATATAATAGAATTAGTTGTTTTAATATTTTTTTTACATGTATCATCTAATTCTTTAATATCTTTAATAAAAAATTTTATGTTGTCATTTTTTTTATAAAAATTTTGTAAATATGTATTATTAAAACAACTTGAAGAAACTGGTTGGATATAATAAAAATTAATATATATTGGAAATGTTACAGCATTATTATTTAATACTAGATTACTAACTTTTTTATTAATATCTATTTCAACTAATTCATTATATTTAACATTACCATTGTCTTCTATTGGAATTATTTTTACCCCAAATTTATTATTTATAACTATAAATGGATCAGATATTATACAATTATTATGATTATAAATAAAATTAATTAATTTTATAAATTTATCATTAACATTATGTTCTATCTTATCATTAATAATATTTTTAGCATTAATATTTATTACAATAGCTAAAAACATTATATTTAAATATGTAAAATCAATTACTCCATCACTTACGTTTATGGTAACAATATTAATTAATTTTTTGTCGATTAAGTCATATATTATATTTTCTAACATATGAAATGATTCTAATCTTGAATAATATAATTCTTGTATTTCTGAAAATGGCATAAATAAAGATCTATATTCTCCATTATAAGAATCATATGTCATACCGAGAGCTATGTAATCAGGTTCAATATCTTTTATAAATACAATACCATAGTTAAGAACATAATCTTCAAATTCAATTAATAATACATTGAATTTATCATTATTTAAATTAATGGGTAATGATTTTTTTTTATTTTTTTGTTCATATGTCTGAAGCCATTGAATATACTTTTTGGAACCACTTATTTCAACAAGTATATTTCTTTTATACATTAATGACTATTATATATTATACATATTTAAGTTTCAATTTTCATCATTAAATGAATATTCCATTTGTATATCCTCCTAATCTTATTTCTAGTGAACAATTAGAAGACCTTAATAAAAAATATAATGGAAATTTACTAGCATTAACTTCACTAGAATATGCTATTTGGAAAAATAATTTAATTAAAATGGGTTATATATGGAATGATATCGATAGCTGGGGGTATTGGACAATTCCCTCACAACATAATATACCAAATTCTAATTACTTAAATTATAATATACATGATCTTATATAGGTAATAAATTAATTTTTTAAACTAATGAAAAATTAATATATAAATAAGTTTATATGAGTGATCAGGAAAATCCTTTTTTAATAGATTCAAAAAGGGCAATAAACTCCCCTAAAAGAACTAGATATATAGGAGCATGGACAAAGAATGAACAATCAGATAAATTAATTGGATATTTAGAAATACTACCAGATCTATGGCCTAGTATTAAATGTGGAACTCATATAAGATATATTACTAAAGATAATGAATTTAGACCGGGAGGATTTGTCTTAAAAAATCCATTTTATTATAAAGGCGATTCTAATATGTTTACTCCATCTATTGAAATAAATGAAGTAAATAACACTGGAGAAAAAATAGGATTTAGATTACAAAATTTTTTTAACAAGCAATCACCAGATTATTCAACCTGGGTTGTTGCATATGATGATATAATGAAATTGTATATTAAAGTAGATGCTATTACTAGAACATTAATTCAATCACTAGATAATACTATAGAAAGCGTTAATATTAATATGAAAAAAATAGCTGATTATGTTAAAAAGATGGATGAAAGAGTAAAAAAGTTAGAAATAAAATTAGAATCTAAAAAATAATATATTATTTAAGCTTGATTATATTCAGCCGGAGTATTTACACCTAGTTTATCTTGATCATAAATAGTATAACCTCTCATTTCTGATACATGCTTTGGCATAACTTGAGGATATACCTTTGTTTTCATTTTACGAACCGCATGATTAAATGTCCTATCTTCAATAGGTGAATTTTGTTCTTCGCTATCACTATATGAAGATGATTGATTCATTTTTATGAATATATAAATATAATTAGATTAAATTTTTAATTATATTTATATTTATTAATACAATTAATAAATAATATGCAATATTCTATATTAGAATAATAATCTTTTAAAACTAATTCAGTATCTTTATTAAAAGGATCTAATGCTTCAAATTTAGAAATATGTTTTAAAAGAGAATATGCTAATGTTATAATACATGTTTGAAAATTAAGAGGTTCAGTTAGTCCCATTTGTTTATTTTTCAATAAAGTCATAGTACATAAAATAGTTTCATTAATGCATTTATTATATATATTAAATTTTTCAACTAATTGAGGATATAATTGTATCATATCATTTTTTTCTGACTTATTAAAGAAATTTTTAAGAGCAATATATTCAAATCTATTCAAATGAGTAATATATTGTTTTAATGAATTTACCGGATAGTCATAAATATTTTTCTTAATTTTTAAAAGCAATGGACTACTGATGAGTATATTGGAACATTCCTTTGTCACAGATATATCTTTTGATCGTAATATATATCCATAATTAAATACAGGATTTTCTATCCTAGATGCATCTAATATAGAAGTCTTTGTATTATATTTAAGTTGGTCTAATGAATTTATGGCAGTTATTATTTTTTGATTAAGAATACCAGGGATACCATCATTAAATTCTTTTTTTCCATTTGATGTGTTAACATTTTGAATATTCCACATACATTCTGGATCTTTGAGTAATGGATGAAAGTTATGATGTCTAAAACCAATTGTATATGACTTATTTTTATTTAATTTATTAAAATTAAGCGTAGTATTATCAATAAGTTCTATACCACATTGTTCTATAGAATCAGGATATAATCTTTTAAATAAATCATAAATAATTTCAGCATAAGTTAATTCTCCTATCCAATAATTAGATGAGATGTCATAATTATTACTTGAAGAAATATTCCACCTATTACGCCAATAATATATTGTGACTACCGTTCCATCAATTACTTTAATTACATCATATAGTCCTTGTTTAAAATATGATTCTATTAACTCAGATATATGTCGTTTATTAAACGCAATTGGAGGGTATGAGATTACATTCCATTTAACTGTATCTATTACACACCCATTACAATAATAATAAATTAATGGATGTATATTATTATTTTTTCTAATTCGTAAAATAATTCGTATGATTTTATCATTTTTATCTTTTTCATAATTAAAGTATACATCAAATTTATTTATAAATGGAATAAGTTCAGTAAGAAAATTTGTATTAAAGTTTTTAATTATATTTACAAGATCTGTAATATTCTCAATTACTTCCATTTCTTTAGTATTTTTTCTATTAAATATAATAAATAATAATTTACAGTGTTCAATTCAAAATGAGTAAATTTGGAGGAATACAAGATAAAATAAAGGTAATTAATGTAATTAAAAACTTTTTAGATATTCAAACAGCAAATGAAACTGAAATTGATATAAAATTTCAAGATCATCCATCTAAAAATGAATTTATATTAATTTCTAAAAAACTACAGAGAATTCCATTTGTATATGAATCTATTAATAGAGATTTATCTAATACTATCTTACTTAGACAATTATTATATAATCCTGCAATATATCCAATAGTAGTATTTAAAAAAACTTGTAAAACAAGTGATTGTATCTATACTAGGACACCACTTAAAAAAAACATATTAACTACTCAATTTAATTTATTATCAGTACCTTCGGAAGAATCAATTTATGTGACTGGTTTAGCTATTGATACAACTAAACAAGGTTCTATTTTTATCGATAATAAAAAAAGTAGTAATATAGTTCCTGAATATTTAGATTACTTCGATACACATGAAACATTAAAAATAATATATTTTAACGAAATAAACGTAAATGATATTTTAATATCATTAATTAGACAAATTAGATATAGTGTTAGATTTTATAATTCTACTATTTATTCATATACATTTGAAGAATTTAATAATAAAAATATATTCATAGAGTATATTCCAAAAAATGATTTAATTAACATTGAATCATGGTATTCTAAAAAAGAAATAGAAAATATTAAATTTTTATTAAATAATAAACGAGAATGGATTTATAATTTAGATCCTCTACAATCATTAGGAAATGATGTCAATCAGTTATTATTTATTAATACTGAAGGTCCTAAATCTAATAAAATCAAAGAATACTTTGTTTTAATTGAGATGGAAAAAAATAAAATGAGAGAATTACAGAGAGTGGAAAAGGAAAAACTCAAAAGTGTAAATATGGCAAGACAATATATTTCAATAATAGGTAAAAAGTTAGGATCAATTATTCAAAATAAGATACTATTATCATTGTCTAGAGGTAAATATCTAAGATTACCAGGGGGATCGATGGCAATTCCTACTATCAATGCTGTAAATGTAATTGATCCAGTTGCCATATTAAATTATTTAACAAAAGAACAACAAAGTATAATAAAGTTAGAATATGATAAACAAGAAAAATATACAAAAGCATATTATTCAAATAAATGTGCACATTTAAAAATATATACAGCATTGATTAAATCTAGACATATGAATGATACTAAATTATTGATTCAAGATATTAAAAAATTTTTTAAACAAGATTTAATCAATGGTTATTATATTTGTGAATTATGCGATTTTCATATTATATGTTCTCACGTATATGATCGGTATAATTATTTAATTGATAACCTACCATTAGGATTAATTAATACAAATTTATTAAATTATGCAGTTAAAGTAAAAGTTAATAAGGGTCACGAATATTATTGTAAATATTGCGGAGAACAACTTGTAAAAGATATATATATTGATGATGATTACAAAATTAAATCTAAAGTTATCTTATCTGAAAATGAAATTGAAATAAGAAATTATACCTGGTCTGTAATATTAACGGCAATAAAATCCGCTGGATTATTTAATGAAAGGGCCTTGGCGATTTATATTTCTAATACAATTAGGCCATTTATAGAAGAAAAATCAATGAATAAGTTTGATGAAAATACAAAATTAAATTGTATTATGTTTACTTATGCATTTTTATTGATAATAATAAAAGAACATAAAATATCATTTTTAGGAATTGATCCTTCATCAATGTCCAGCAAAATAGCAGAAAAAATGTTATTATTCATCTATTCTAAATATAATACTCTCATGAAGTCTATTAATATAAATACAGATGTTCTTAAAAATGAATTTACAGCTGCATATAAAAAAATTATAAACATTGGGCCAATTAGTGTACCGGTTAGTAACCCGGAATTAAATTTAGCAAATTTTATTCTTAATATTGATCCAATTTATAAATATGCTAGAACAATTTGTAGATTATTTAAAAAAATACCATTTAAAATAAATGAATCTCCTCAATATCTAAAAAAAGAATTTGAACTAATTTTGGGAAATTCATTACCTGAAATTATTAAATCTGCAAAAGATAATATACGTAATCCAATTTTTGCCGATGTTTTAAATAAACGATTTGGAAGTGTTTTACAAAGTGAAAATCTAGAATTTTTTTATAAGCATCCTAGTCTTAATATACATACTAATTTAATTTCTATAGATAATGAAAATGAAATACTTAAAAAGTTTTTAGCGGGGGATTATAATTATTATTTATTTTCATCTTATATCATGTTTTGTAAATATACTAAAAATATACATAATATAGATGAATATGAGGAATATAGAAAATTACTTTCTATATTTAAAAATGTAGAAACAGATATGTTACAAACTATTCGAAAATATAATCAAAAACCAATTATATTATTTAAATTTTTAAAAAGTTCACATTTTGTCAAACAAAATGTTGATATAACTACTTTATATGATGAAAATGGTAATAAACATAAATGGAATATTTATTACTATGGAAATAATTCATTTAATTTAGTTCCTAATACTAAATTAGAACCATTGACTGATATTGGTTGTTCTATATGTGGAATAAAAAAGTCACAATTATCTACATTAGATATTGAAAAAACAAATAAATCAGTACAAGCTATATCTGATATAAATTCTTTTTATATGTTTTATAAAGTAAGATGTCCTATAAATGAGATTCATGATTGGATAAATAATGTATGCACGAAATGTAATATAACTGTAGAAATGATAGATTCAATTAATTCTAATAAAATAACATCTAATATATTGGAATATTATACTCGATATCTTAAGCAATTTAATAAAGAGAAAAAAAATTCAAAACCAGAATTAGTAATTATTAAAGAAAAAGAAATAAAATTAGATATATTAATTACTACTAAATGGTCTCCTAGTTATACTCCAATAGTTAAGGTATCTCAAATAACAAAATATAATACTAATATAATAGAATCAATTGGATTAACTGAAGGGAGAACATATAATGACGTCCAAGAAGGAATAAATATTCCCGAAATTAATATCCAACATATTTATTCAGCATATGCTGAATTAATTTTTGCAATAAGTAGATACGCAGAATGGTCTCTGCAATTTAATGGTCCAGGTATAATAGATTATACTAATTTATTTGATAGATTATTATATGAATTATCATATCAAGAAATTCATAAGTTTATAATACAAAGTATATGTGAAATATTTTTAACAATAATTGATAACAATAGTGAAAAAAATTATGCAATAAATTTATTTACTACTATTATTAATAATCAAAAATTATTATCTATACCAGTGTCTAGTTATGTATATGATGACTCAGATGATCCTGGAGTATATTTGGGAGATGATATTGGAGACTCTGGAGAAGATTTAATAGTATTGCAGAAATTAGAAGATAATTATTATTCTTTATCTAATATGGACTATAATTTTATGGAAAATAATGAACCAAATGGAAAAGATAAAGATAATGAATATATTTATTGGTAATTTTATTATATAATATATATGATAAAAAATGAACTTAAATGATTTTTTAAATACAAAAAACATTTATGGTATTGAAGGAAATATTTCATTTTCTGAAGAAAAAGTTAAAGACTTAATTAAATTAATTAATAAACCCAATATAAAAATATTAGAAATAGGATTTAATGCAGGACATTCAGCTGATTTATTTTTAAAAAATACTTCATCTATTGTTTATTCTTTTGATATTGGGACCCATGATTATATCATTCATGCTAAAGAATATATTGATAATAAATATCCCAATAGACATACATTGATCCTAGGAGATAGTAGAATTACTATTCCTAAATTTATTGATCAAAAATTGGGTTTATTATTTGATATAATTTTTGTAGATGGAGGGCATGACTATGATGTGGCATATTCAGATTTAGAAAATTGCTATTTTCTGTCTCATATGAATACTATTATAATATGTGACGATGTTTTATACAATAAAGATTGGATTCAGCACTATAACGTAGGTCCGACTAATGCATGGTTAACTCAAATAGAAGAAAATAAGATTTATGAAATAGGCAATAAAGATTATTCTTCTGGCATGGGAATGGCATGGGGGTATTATGTTTTTTAACATAATAGATTTTTATAGATATTAAAAAATAAAAACATTAATATAATAAAAATATAAAATGTCGAACAAAAAACCTTCGGTTACAAAATCAGAGCTAGTGTCAGATATTTCATCTAAAACTGGATTATCAAAAACACAAATTAATTCAGTTTTCGAAGCTCTTACAGAAGTTGTAGAAAAATCAATGAAATCGGGAAATGCCGTTACTGTACCAAATTTGGTTAAAATTTACGTTCATAAACGTAAAGCAACCGCAGCTAGACAAATGAAAAGTCCAGCAACTGGTGAAATGATTATGGTTGCAGCAAAACCTGCTAGGAAAGTAATTAAAACTAAACCAGTTAAATATCTTAAAGAAGTTATTTAAGTATATAGATTAATAAATAATTATTTTTTTTATATCTTAATATAAAAATACGTAATGAGTAGGTCAAATATTAAAATTATAATTTTAATATTAATTATTATATCAATATTTATAACATTTAATTTACTTTTATTTTTACCTATAGATATGTGAAAAAAATATCATTACTTGTAATTCATAAAATTTATTGAATACAAGTAAATGAATTATATCTTGTGTCATTGGGACTTAACTATTGACACTAAGATATAATATATATGACAATTTTCTTGATTTCATATTCATGAATAGTCCCCAGAGATATCCATACAATGAATCTATTGTCATATATATACTATTAATATAATTAATATTCAATTAGAAAATATCTTATTTTTTATCAATATTTTATTATTATTTGAATAATAATATAGATATATTATAATACTGAAAAAAATGACTATAACTCCTTCCAAAGCTTATTCAGACATTTCTTTAATTAATAATGATACTCTTACTAAGAAAGACATGTTGACATATATTAAAGCCATAGTTGATCAAAATGGACTTATTGGACATAATTTAGAAGGATACAATGAATTAGTTGAATCTGGTATAAATAAAATTATGACACAATTATTTGATATTGATAGAATTATTTCAAATGATAGAGAAGGTGATGGTATTAAAACATTTAGAATTCGTATTAAATTCCATAATGTACATGTAGGAAAACCTAGTTGTACTACTTATATTGCAGGTAAATATGAAGACTTATTACCAGCGACTGCAAGGATTACAGGACTGCCTTATTCAGGTTCTATTACTTTAAAAGCTACTACAATCCTTACTGCTAACTTTGACGATGGGCATTCGGAAGAAAAGACAACTGAGATTCCATCATTTCAAATAGGAGATTTTCCAATTATGGTTGGATCAGTAAAGTGTAATACTTATAATATAACAAGAGAAGCACTTAAAGAATTACATGAAGATCCTAATGATCTTGGAGGATATTTTATTGCAAAACGAGGAGAGTATATTGTAGATTTACTTGAAAATATTAGATATAATTCTATTCATACTCATTTGCAAATGGGATATAAAGAATATGTACGTTCTGAATTTCTTAGTCAACCTGGTGGAGCATTTGAAAATAGTTCTATGTTAACTATTAGATACAATGAAAATGGTCAAATTACAATTGAAATAAATTCCACTGTATCAGAGAAAGTAAGACTTCCGTTCTATATTATTTATAGATTATTCGGTATGACTAGCGATAGAGAAATTACTAGTACAATAGTATTTGATATTAATGATACATCTATAATCACAGAAAAAATGTTAGAAATTTTAGAAGTCGCATTTCATTTATCTGATACTAATTATACTCATATTATCTACGAACTCGAACGAGAGAAGATTATTCAAAGTATCGCCGATAAAATATCTAAATATTTAACAAGTCAAAAAAATATCAAAACTGATGGAGATATTCAACGTATTAACAATGATGTTCTTAAAAATTTAGATTCAGTTATTTTACCTCATATGGGTCAGACTGCTAGTTCCAGAATTAAGAAATTGCGATTTATAGGATTATTAATTCATAAAACACTTCTAGTTCATTTTGGAATTTTATCACCAATTGATAGAGACAGTTATCGTAATAAGCGAGTTCACGGATCAGGTATCTCACTTGCTAAAGCATTTAAGACTCAAGTTAATAATAGTATTGTAATGCCTATTTATAAACAATTTAAGAAAGAATTAAAATCTAATGCATGGTCTGATATCAATAATAAAACTGCAATAGATACATTTCATTCAGCTATTTCCACTAGTGATCTTAATAAAGCTATGGAGCAAGCAATTACATCCGGTAATAAAACTATTATAATCAAACGTAAAGCGGCTACTAATCGAGTAAGTAGTCAAGCTTTAGAAAGGAAAAATATCCTTAATACATTTAGTGCATTACGTACTGTAGTTACTCAAAATGCAGGTAATTCATCAAAGCAAACAGAAAGGGCTGATATGATGAGACGTGTCCATCCAACATATACAGGATATATTTGTGTAGCACAGAGTGCAGACTCTGGTGAAAAGGTAGGAATGCGAAAACAGTTAGCAATTACAGCTAATGTATGTGTTGCTGCTGATGTATTACCTCTTAAAACTATTCTTAAAGAAGAAATTATACCATTAGAAAGTATTAAACATGAAGATATTCTTAATAAACGTTTAGCTAGAATATTTATAAATGGAGAATGGATCGGATGCTCAACTAATGCATATGAATTAGTAAATAAATATAGAGCATTACGTAGAGAAGGAAAAACAGTAGAACCTAGGACTACTATATATTGGGATACGTCTATAAATGAAGTTGAATTTTGGTTAGATGTTGGTCGTTTAAGTAGGCCGCTTCTTATTGTTGATTCTAATATTAAAGAATATGATCAAGCTTTAAGAGATATTTATAATAAAGTCCCAGGATCAAAAAAAGTAGAATTTGTGCAAAATATTAGATTTACAACAGAACATGTACGTAAATTACAAAATAAAGAAATTATATTTAATGATTTAGTAGAAGAAGGTATTGTAGAATATATTGCACCAGAGGAACATGAAAATTGTTTAATAGCTGAATCATTAGATGAATTAATTAAAAATAAAAATAATGTAACTATGCAATATAGTCATTGTGATGTAGAACAAGCTATATTTGGGTTAGCAGCATTAATTAGTCCATATGGTAATCATACTCAACCTGCTAGGATAACTCATTCAACTAATCATGCTAGACAATCTGGAGGATGGTATGCACTAAACTTTCCTTATAGAACTGATAAAAACAGATTCTTCCAGTTCTATAATGAAATTCCTCTTGTAAAAACATTTACACATGATTTAATACCCAGTAATGGATCCAATGTTATTATAGCATATGCTAGTTACGGAGGTAACAATCAAGAAGATTCAGCGATTGTTAATCAAGCCAGTATTGATAGAGGATTATTTAATGGTGCTTTCTTTAGATATGAAATGGTAGAACTGAAGAAAGGAGAAATATTTACTAATCCTGATTCGGCAATTACTAAAAATCTTAAACCAAATGCTAGTTATGAAAAATTAGAAAATGGATTTATTAGAAAGGGATCTATCGTTAGATATGGAGATGTAATTATTGGAAGGGTAGCTAAAATTACCAGACTTCCTACTGATCAACATATTTATCAATATACTGATAGAAGTATAGTGTATAGACTTAACGAACCGGCAGTAGTTGAAGATGTATTAATGCCTAGAGGTGTAAATGATGAAATATTTGGAATTGTTAAATTAAGATATGAACGCCCTTTAAGAACAGGAGATAAATTATCTAGTCGATGTGGAAATAAAAGCATTGTAGCAACAATGTTAAGACAAAGTGATATGCCATTTACAGAAAATGGAATTACTCCTGATATAATTATTAATCCTCATTCATTTCCAAGTCGTATGACTATTGGACAACTTATTGAAACTACAGTTGGAAAAATATGTTCCAGAAAGGGAGTACTAACCGATGGTACATCTTTCTTACCAATTGATCATTTCAAAATAATAGAAGAATTACTTAAATTAGGATATCGATACAATGGACTTGAACGAATGTATAATGGACAAACAGGAGAATATTTAGATTCTGCAATATTTATTGGACCTAATCTCGAAGAACGAATTCAAAAATTTGTACTAGATGACGAACAAGTAGTTGCTGGTTCTGGTCCTACAGATGCTACTACTGGTCAGCCTTTGGGTGGTAAACATGTACAAGGAGGACTTAGAGTTGGAGAAATGGAAAATTGGGCACTAGCTAGTCATGGTTCTATGTTAAATATGTATGAAAAATTATCAATAGATTCAGACGGCCGTACCATTTATATATGTAGAAATTGTGGAAACTATGCTGTTTATAATGAATATAGAAATATTTATATATGTAAAGTTTGTGAGGAATATGCTGACATCTCTGCAATAGATGGATCTAAATCAGCAATATTATTTGCTGAAGAATTAGCAGCTAGTAATATTAGTATGAGATATGGCGTTACTCCTAGAGAATTTGAAGTTTGGCAGTAAAAAAACATATATACTAGTAGTAAAACTAGTATATAAGCCCTGGTCCACACGTGACCCAGGGACAGTCGAGAACACCCGACTGCTCGCTCTCCTTCCTCCTTATTGCCAACCAAACTAATTAGTTGGCAACAGCTACCGAACTGATAGATCTATAGTATAGCCCTAGTAGCTATAGTATAAATTTACCAATTCAGGTAACCGGGTAGTCGTTACGAAAATACTCCACCCACCAGCTCTGGGAGTACCGTAACTAATCCACCTAGTTTACGAATAGTAAATTGTATCATTAATTGTAGGACACTAATTGTCCTACAATAATAAATACAACTACTATTTTTCAACTAGGTAGTCCGGACACCATTGTAAGACAAATGTCCCACATGGTGAGGCGTCATCTAGTCCCCGATCTCAGGTTAATGAGATGGACTAGATTAGCCTAAAGGAGTCAGAACAACTTGCAAGCAAGTAATTCCTGACTGCCCCAGGGTAACACGTGCAGACGAAACCGGTAAACATTGCGAAGGGGGCAAAATAAAATCTCACCCCCTTACATATATGTTTATCAGTCCGTTCTCAATAGTTTAAGATAACGTATTTCAAATTTTTATAGTGATCTATTTATCTTATTTAATATTTCAGTTTTCATATTTGCTATATCAGTTTCCATAGATTTTAAATCGTTAATCTCATTTTCTAAAAACTTATCTAATTCATTGTCATTTTTTAAAAAAAATATTTTATCATAGTATTCATATATTTTAGTTAAAATATTATTTAATTCAAGATATAAATATCTCATATGTAATATTTCATTTAACTTGGATTTATATATATTGTAGAATTCCTTATATCTTAAAATATCCATATAATAATTATACAAAATATTAGATTCATAAAGTAATATATTTTTAAAATCTCCACTTGTAAAATAAAAGTTGCTGCCTTGATTATTTAATTTATCTACATATATTTTTAAAAATTTTTCAATATTTGTATTACTAGGAATTATATTATATTTATACAATATACTATGATGGATAGTATCACTTATTGAGTAATCATATAAATCAAATAACAATGTATTACTTATTGGGTTGTTAGATATTTTGTTTAATTCATATAAATATTCTATAATATCAATATTTGTACAATGTTTAAGTAATTGTTTATTGAATTCCATTATTTACTTTTATTTACTTTTATTTACTTTTATTTACTTTTATTTACTTTTATTTACTTTTATTTACTTTTATTTACTTTTATTTACTTTTATTTACTTTTATTTACTTTT
>JACCDO011072294.1_pt1 | contig 27607 bp, 61 predicted proteins | sample 7446101 | NCBI WGS metagenome assembly JACCDO01 (sample SAMN15323440, study PRJNA562643) | freshwater metagenome | isolation source: river surface water | place: USA:Blue River Watershed | collected 2017-08-16 | reverse complement strand
GTTAGTACGTGTTCTCTTCTGGACTCCATCTACGCAAGGACCCCACGCACTCCATTCTCCTGGTGCAGGACAGTTGTTAGAGGTAGGTGTAAATGTGTAAGGTGTAAATGCGTAAGGCGTAAAGGAGTAAGGCGTAAAGGAGTAAGTTCCAGTACAAGACTGCGTCTCTTCTTCAATAAATGGTGGGCATCCTGTAACATCATCGTAGTTAGTACGTGTTCTCTTCTGGACTCCATCTACGCAAGGACCCCACGCACTCCATTCTCCTGGTGCAGGACAGTTGTTAGAGGTAGGTGTAAATGTGTATGGAGTAGGCGTGAATGAATAAGGCGTGAATGTGTAAGTTCCAGATCCTCCACAAGATGTAGAATTAGCCTCAATAATATTGCCGTATCCAACAAATATATTTGGACAGTCGACGGTTGATCCATCTGAGCAGTTTTGTCTTTGAGGTTGCCAGTATCCCTCATAAGAATCTTCTCCATTACATGTTTCAATTACCAATACATTTCCATAATTTTCACATGGTTCACAAGTTACAGTCATTGGTGTAAACGAATATACCTGTGGTGTAAACGAATATACTTGTGGTGTAAACGAATATACTTGTGGGGTAAAAGAATATACTTGTGGAGTAAACGAATATGAAACTGGTGTAAAAGAATATGTCATAGGGGTAAATGAATATGCAGGTGTAAAAGAATATGGAGTAAAAGTAAATGTATGAATAATATAATCTACTGATGTTTCATAATCAACAAGATCATTATGTGCTTTGCCTTGTGATTTTACTTTATTTGTTAAAGACTCATTGCTTTGAACTTCTTCACTCTCTAGTCCATAATTAAATCCAGCGTTTTGTAAAGTTTCTCTTGCTTGTTGTTTTGTTAAACCGATAAGGTTTGGGATTTTTCCCATTCCTTTGGATCCCGCCCATTTACCAAGCCAGCCAAGCATTGGATCACCTACGCCGTCAAATCGCCAATAAGTACCCAGGTATCTGTATCATATTTGATAAGAGTTGCGCCAGAATACCTTGCAGCAATTTTCTTGTTTGAATTTTTGCTATTAATTGTTACACCAACTGCTCCAGCAAATGTTACATTGCCAGTATTTAATCTTACAACATCTATTCTTTGTCCATTTGCGAACGGTACAGCAGAATTGAGTGGAACAGTAACAGTTCTATCGCTAGTAGAATCAATTAATAATGTTTGTCCTGCATCTGCAAGACCTAAGTTATAATCAGCAGTTTTAGTACTTAGAGTTGCAGTATCAAGCATTCCTACCCATGATGTACCATTATAAATTTGAAGTTGATTTATATCAGTACCGCCATTTGTTTGCTCAACAAAACATACAGTACCTTTTGCTGGAGAAGTAATTACTGTATCTCTCGCAGTAGGATTTTGAAATCTATTTACTCCAGCCTTTGCTCTAATAACATCATTAACAGTTACAACAGAGCCAAAAGTGTGTGCAGCCTGCCAGTTATATGCAACATTTGTATTGGCTGTACCAGCAACAGCATACCAAGTATCTGATGCTTGATCATACATATAGGCTACCTTGCTTGTTGAACTTACTGTTGACATTATTTAATCACCGCCCTAATATCTTCTTCTGTAAAGCCAAGCGCAACAAATTTTGCCATGGCTAACTCTTTTTTCTTTTCTTCTTCTGCGATACTAATAAGTTTTTCTTCATATCGCTTAAGTTCTTCTAAATAATTTGAATACTCTTCATCATTCATCTGACGAACAACAACTTCTCCACTTTCAATATTATGAAAAGAAACTTCTGGTCTTAACTGATTATTTTTACTCATTAGTTAACACCATACAGCAATGCTGTTCCATTCATAGATCCACCTGATTCTAAAGTAATTACAAACTGAGTAATTGGGCTTGTTGTTTCTATATTTGCCATTCCCATTGCCGACCTTCTAATTGCTCCAGAAGAAAGGCCATATGCACCAAACCAATTCATAATCTTATGAGAAACTGATTGATTATAATCTAAAAGATTTATGACAACTGTTTGATCAGAAGATTGATCAAACTGCATAATTGTAGCCCATGCTTCTGAACTTGAGTCAACTGATGAAAAACCCGTTCTCATTTGAATCCAGTAATGTGTTGGGGAACCCGATGCAGGCTTTGCTGCAACTCTTAAGTAAGTAGAAGTATTTCCCTGAATATCTCTTAATACTAATTGAATATTTTTATATCCGCTTGGTACAGCAATTGTGTTTGATACACCAGTCAAAGTTGTTGTTCCAATTAGCGTCATTCCGCCACTAGTTATAGTAGCCCAAGAAGGTGTTGATCCATCATTTGTTAAATATTTTCCTGCATTACCTGACATTGAAGGAATAACATATGCTGTTGAATCAGTTGCAACTAAAGTTTTAGATGTTGGAATTGTTGTTGAGTTAATTGTTAAACCATTAACATTAGTTACCGTTGCACCAGAAGCAATTGCTGTTGTTCCAAGTGTTGGTTGCGAATATGTAGAAGGAGTCTGCCATTTAATACCAAGTGGTTGGGTGTCATCTGCAGTTAAGACTGTTCCATTTGCACCAACTGTGAGATTGTCTAGACCTTCTGCTGCTGTTCCAACAAGTAAGTCTCCCTTTGCTGCAATAATATTTTTTAAATCATTAATCCTTACCCATGGGTCTCCAGGTAATAGTGTTGAATCATAAACATATGTGTCTAGTGCGCTTGAATCTTTATCTACCCATAAAACTCCGTCTACAATATCTGTTGTAGGTGCTTCATTTGTATAAAATGCGGAGGCATACAAAGATTCAACTGCTCCACCATTAGAGTCGGATGCCATAGCAATATATCCGTCTTCTGGAGATGACAATGCTGCAATCTGTGCAAGTGTAAGATAATCAGAACCTATTCCAAGTTCTTCTTGATCTGTTAATCTATCGCTTAAACCTTGTAAATGCTTTGCTAAAGAGGGGTTTGGAAGGTTTGCTGGGTTTGTATTTGTTGGATCGTAGTCATAACTACCGTATAAAAATGCTTTTAGGGCTGCTTGAATATCAGCCGTATCATCATACCCTGGCTGCTTGGTATTCCATAAATTACCTATATCTTCAACTGCCACTTACATCACCCCCTAGATTATACCACCGAAATGTGAAGGTTAGCCGTTCTAGATCCAGTTATGTCAATCCAATTGGCTCCGTCAAATTCCTTAGCATAGTATGTTATTTTTAAATTTTGCTGGCCACTAACAGTGACAACTTCAGTCTTTATAGAACTAACTACTGGGTAGCCATCCGAGGTAGAGAAAGTAACCTGTACACTAAAATTAGAGGCATCAGTATTTCCTACATAAGATGGATCAACAATATCTACAATTGGAATATAAGAAGCATTTTCAACATCAAAGTTAACAGAATCATTTTTAACATATGTATTTGGAATTAGTTTAGTAAGAGGTTGCCACTGTAACGATCCTAAAGATTCTACATATTGATAAATCATTAAATATTCGTCATCAGTTTTAAGAAGGTTTATATAAAGATCAAATACATTTGGGTCTTGCCCAATATCTATTAAATCTGGTTTTCCATTTCCTACAAATATTAAACTACCACGATCACCTTGTGGCCCGAAGTCTACTTCAACATTGATGGTATCTGGCCCACCTAAAACAACCAAATCTTCTGTACTTAATACAACTTCTGCCATTTTATCCTATATTCTCAGCAATAATAACCTGACCTGTAACACTTATGCTTCCAGTCATTAAAGTTATAACTGTTTTATAGTCTCCACCACCTGCTGGCTTACTTACCTGTACATCATAAACATATGTTTTTGTAGGATCTAAATATGCTGCATCTTCTGGTCTTATTGCACAAGTTATGTATGACTTATCATCAGAAATTTTAGCATAACATTTATGATAGCCCGATGGTTCTGGAGGATTTGAACCTCCTACTGCTTTTTCTTCTGCAAAAGCAAAAATAGCACTATCAAAATCAGCAGTTGCTGGATTGTTATCATCATCATAAACAAATGGAGATAAAGAATAAACATCTCCACTTGCTGTTTTGGGATATACCCTAAACTCGTAAGTGTCCCCCATGTAGTATGAAATATTGTATGTTCCAGGAAATGCCATGCAATTATTATACCACGCTAACGTAGATGGAATTCATTAATAATGAGGAGTCGTAGTCAGTTCTAATTTGAGGTATCGCTCCAGAAGACCACATTGCACTATCTTCTATAAAAAATTGTTGAGTAACATACATATTATAAACATATTGATATTTTAACGACGCTACATATTGTGAAATTTCTGTGGTAGATTTAGGGAAAAAGGTTCTAAGCCAAACCTCTGTATTATTGCTATGTGTAGTAAGTTCAAAATTATATGTTACAAACACCTGACATCCTATTTTAAGGCCATGAAAATTAAGCATTCTTTGATGCTCATTCCAAAGGCTGGTGCATCCTTCTGGTAAATATTTTTCATTTGTATTGATACCCTTTGAGTCTACCCAAACACTGACCCAGCCATCTTCTCCCTGATTTGCTCCTAATCTTATTTCTTTTCTGTTTTGATTAAAATATGATCCCCAGCCTGCCTGTTGTCCAGATACAGATAAAGAACTTAGACCGTCTTTACCAGGTATGCCTCTTTCGCCCTTGGGTCCCTGAATCCCGTCTTTTCCTGCAGGTCCTTGAGGTCCAGGTACCCCAGCAGGTCCTTGTGGTCCCATTGGGCCAGGGACAGGAACATAATTAATTAAAACATCAGTGTTAGTATTTTGAGTTTCTACAACTTGTGCAGCATAACTTGATTTTTTACTTGATGGAAAGTCCATGGATTTTGAAACAGCCATGGATTAACCTTATAGGTCTCCGACTTTATTTACTGTCAAAATAATCGACGGTATAGAAGGAACTCCAACTGGAGTAACAGCATCGCTAATTGCCCCAATAGAAACGCTTGTAGATTCTGTATACCACATTAACTGAAAATCTTGTGGAAGTGTATTGCAATCAACAAAGAAGTTCCATGCAGCAACATTAAATGTATTATTGTTTGCCATATGAATTATTGTTGCAGTGTCTGGAACATCTACTCCATTATGTCTTAACCAAATATAAATATCTGCAGAAGATCCACCTGTTTTTTGTAATTGTGCAGAGAATGCAATATTATAAATTCCAAGTGTTGTCATTGTAATATGTGAACCATCTACAATAGAAACTCCATTACTTACATCTGTTGAGTTTAATTCAAATGGTTTTATTGATCCGCCAGTTTGAACTGTTGTATCAAAAAATGATCCAAATTTTAAATTTGTAATTGATCCAGGTTCTCCTTGAGGTCCTGGAATTCCTTGCAATCCTTGCTCTCCCTGTAAACCTTGTGGTCCTTGTTCACCTTGAATTCCCTGTTCTCCTTGTGGACCAGTTTCTCCTTGAGGACCCTGTTCTCCTTCAAGACCATTTAAGCCAGGTTCGCCTTTTGCTGCAATTAAATCCCAAAACAATCCTTCAGATGGTGTATCTCCAACATTTCCACCATTTGCATTTTTGCGATACCAGGTTTGTCCTTCATATGTAACTATATCGCCAACTGCATATGCTGCACCTGGATTATAAGCACCATTGTAATACCATACAGCATCGGCACCTGCTGAACCTGTTGCACCAGTTTCTCCTTGAGGACCTTGTGGACCTACAGAGCCTGCATCTCCCTGATCTCCTTTTGCGCCTGGCATAGGAACAATCTTAATAACTGCCATTATAAAGTACCTCCTGGTGTAACATCACCAATAACATAAATTGTTCCAACAACTGGTGTCCAAACAATGTCTTCTATTTCTTCTGGAATAATTACCTGCACGTCAAATGGTAATTCTGCAACATTTGCTAAATATCCACTACCCCAGTTTTTTGTAACAGAGGCAAAGGCAGTAATATCTACAAAACCTTCTCCTGGCTCACAATCGAGGGCATCTAAAACATTTCCTGACTGATCATAGGCGGTACAACGATAAATCCAACCCTCTGTATTATAGTAAGTTACTTCATCGTCTTCATAAAATTCTACTCTTAATGTTGCTGTATCTCCACGAACTGCTCTCCACTGAATGGTAACTGGATCAGCACCAAAAATTTCGGGAGCACAGAGATTTGCCATAATAGAAAGATTATACCACGAAATATGGACTTGCCCCCAGGTCGGTGGGTATGAGAGACAGACCGAAGGGGCAAGCAATTAAAAGTATATCATAAAGGTATAAAACGGACATATTGCTTTACAATGTTTGTAGTAGATAAAAGTTTGTGGTATAGTGTTTATAGGGTTTGTGGGGGACTTTGCACTAGAGATAAAACTCACTTCTCGCCAGTAGATGTAATAAAAAATCTATGGGGGGAGGGGGGGACTTTCCCTCAGAGATAAAATCTCTTTATATATAATATATATTAACTATTTGGTAGTTTTAGATATATGATCTAGCAAAACATCAAACATCTTATCTATTTTTCTGTGAAGTTCTTTTCTATCTTCTTCTGCTAATTTTGATGTTTGTTCTAAACGTGTAATTTGATCTTTTATTGAAGATCCAGAATTGGGCTTAAGTTCATCTAAATAATGTTTTACCATCCACTTGATACTTCCTGCAGCAAATGCTACAATGGTACATATCGAAACAATTAACGCTGCCCAAGATTCGATTGACATAACAAAACATATTATAAGGGGAATTTTAAAAAAATGAAAACTGAGATACTACGCACACTGGAGTATTCTACAAATTTAATAATTTCCCCAGATATGGACGGTTTTGTTTCGGCGCAGTTATTAAATCGTTATAACGGAGCAAAAGTTGTTGGCACGTATGACAAGAATATTCTTTGTCTTTCGGATGGAATTAGTCCCAGAGATTGTTTGTTTGTTGACTGCGATATGAATCACCCAGATTATGTTTCAATCGGCAATCATATGCGTTTACAAAATGACAATATGTCGTCGAAAAGTTTTAACCCCAATATTCATTTCGGCATAACTAAGTACAGCGACAAATTTCCATTCGCAACCGCTTATTTAATTGCGTTCGCAACAGGAATTAAAACATCGGCGACAGAGATGATACGCATGGCCTACGCTGACTCTACCCTACGCAATATGGATAATTACAGCGATAACATGCGAACATGGTCTGATAGGATGGTTTGTCCTGCAGTAGAGTATGTTATTTATGAAACCGAAAATGCCAGACAAATTGACGACGGTATACGAATCAAGTATCCAAACCAATCCTTTACGTCAAAACGATATGGCAAAGAGCGGTATATACAAACCCTTAATGAGGCTTTCGTTCAAGAAAAGGTTTCACATGAAACATTGAATAGGGGATATAAATACCAAACCGATAAAGTTGGTTTGACAACAACCAGGAAATATATGTGTGATATTTTCTCATATGCTGAAGTATATTCAGGAGAGTATTCTGTGACCTATTATGATAAAATGGATTGGTGAGTATGAGTAATTTTATATATAATAAAGATGCTACAGAATTTTTTTTAGAGCCAAAGAGTGTTGATTTATTTTTAAGTCACCCGCCCTATTTTGTGTCAAATAAAGTTCATTATGGTGGAGATCTAACTAGACAAATACAAAATAATGAATATGACGAATACCTTCAACTATTTGTGAATTCTTTAAAGCATATGTCTTATGCATTGAAAGATAATGGAAATATATTAATAATATTAAAAAATAATAGCAGTTCATTTGACATTATTGCAAAAATAAAAGAGACCGATTTATATATTAATAAAACAATAATTTGGGATTATAGAGACAGTTCTTTTATTAATGATGGAAGAGTTATAAATGGAGATGAGTTTGCATTAATTATTATATTAAATAAAATTAATCAACAATCATCCAACTATGAAAAGTTGAACAACTTTATCATACAGTTACCCTGGAACACAGACAAAGAAGATTTAGAAAAATATAATAACTTAGGATTTGTCTATGACTGTTTCCCAGAATCCCTGTCTTCTATTTTAATAGATAACTACTCTAAACCAGGAGATGTTGTAGCAGATATATTTGGTGGAACAGGCACTGCTGCTGTTTCATCTATAAAACTTAATCGTAAATATGTATATAATGATATTTCTATAGAGCAATACAGTATTGCACAAAAACGAATAAGTGATACAATAGATAGACTAAATAAAAAGGAGACAGAAATGGCTGGAAATTTTTCAGAAGAAGAAATGGGTAATTTAGTTGTAGGACAATTTAAGCCTACAGACCCAGTTCTAGAAAGCAATGAAGAAAAAGAAAAAAGATCAAAGGCGATTAAACTAATGGTTGCTGCTGTTGAAAAAGAAAATACAGATATGGCTAAGGCTGCAAACCAAGATCTAACTCAACTTGAAGAGTGGCATAAGCAACAAAGACCAATGATGGAAGCAATTAGCGATAAGATCTATAATACATTAAAGGATAATGGTTATATCTTGTAATGAGTGAAGAGGTTAGATTCTCTGATTTATTTGATCCTTCTCAACCAAGAAGCGATAGAGAATTAATTGAATCCCGCCTTAAAATATGTAACTCATGCGAATGGTTTAATAAGCGTATGGTAAAATGTAAAAAATGTGGTTGTTTTATGAAACTTAAGACAACCTTAAAACTAGCAACATGTCCAATAGGGAAGTGGTAAAGTGAACGACACATATCACTATGATCATATGATACAAGTTGCTCATAATTTTATTAAAGAAGAAGATTTAAAGGTTCTTAACTCTTTCTACTCAAAAGTTCCAGTAGGGTCTCTTAAAGATGTTGCATATGTTGAGCCAATATATGGTGGACAGTCTACAGAAGACAAAATCATAATTGACGATAAAGAAGTTATAGAGATAATGTATAAATACGAAAGACTCTCTATGCTAGAAGCAGCAAAAAGATTTATATTTGATCGAGGATTAGATATCAAAGGCTATAGGGGGCATAGTGGATATGAACTTATTAGGTGGCAAGTAGATGCTTCTTTAGGAGAACATGCAGATGGTCTTGATACCCCTCCAGATTGGCCATTTTTAGATATAGGCTGCCTTATGTATCTAAATGATGAATATCTTGGAGGAGAGATTCGTTTTCCAGATTACAACATTACTATCAAACCTAAAAAGGGAACATGTGTATTTTTTCCCTGTCACTTTAAGCATGAGGTATTAAAGGTTTTAGAAAATCCCAATGGCCCAACACGTAGACACACTATGCCCATGTTTCATTGGTTTGAATTAGAACATAGAAAAGTTTCATTTGGATTAAGAGAACTTCTAGCAGAAAATGACAGTCTAAGTATCGTAGACCTTATTAAGAAAACTAAAGTAAACTAATTATTTTTACAAGAACAGTTTTCGCAACATTCTTCTTTAAATATCTTAAGTGCCAAACCATCGTTTTCTGGTCTTCCTAAATCTTCCCAAAACTTTTCACGACCCATATTATCAGTTTCTAAAATTTTTTGCGATTCTGACATTAGCGATTCTCCGACATATAGATGTCTTCAACTACGAAACCATTCTCTCTGTCATAGATAACCCAGTCAATGGCCTTAATGTCAAATCTTTGATTTAATGCATTAAGTACCGTGAATTTATCTAGGCTACCGCATGTGTATAGGTCGAATTGTAGTAATCCTGGATCTACCTCGTCCCAGATGTGAAATGCTATGTGACTTGTTTCAATCATAACGATTGCTGTTAAACCTTTGTTGCCAGGAGCATCTACATATGAAGCAAATGGTCCTTTAATGATCTTCATGTCTACCCTGCGAACTAAGTCTTTTAGAAACTCTACCGCCTCATCTTCTGATCGTATGGGATTAGACACTTTTGCGTTTACTAGCATGTGCTTATGGAATATCATGTATTTATTATACAGCATACCCAAAACCAAAATGACAAAAATCTGAATTTTTTGCTAATATGTATGATACAGAAATAATAAAAATAAAACAAAAAAAATAGTGAGCACAACTTTGAAGGATCTATTTTCTGTGCTCACTACTAGGGGGAGGATTTACTTTTGTACTGCTGGCTCCTTTTTTCCAAATAACCACCCATTGTGTATTCCAATGAGAGGTGCGTCTATACATACAGCATAGCCTAATGGTAATGAACTAGAGAAAGTAGTAATAAAAGTTTCTACTGTTTCTCTATTCGGAAGGTTCATTGTCTTACTCTCTCCGTTAGTTGTTGTTAGTCTGATTGGTATCATTTTTATTTTCTCCTATTGTTATTTTATCATAATGTGAGCGGTCATAGTTGGCAAGTGTTCCACCTCTAGCAAGGTGAGCCTTTCTGCGTAGTTGTTCTGCTGAGTAGTTAGCCATTAGCCACACACTCGCAAGGTTCTACATCATAATCCTCATCGTTACCCCAAAAGATAACTCCGTGCCCGTGGCACTCATCGCAGTTTATTCTAGTTAGTGTGTTTATCATTTATTTATCCTTTCTAATAATGTAAGTGTATCAGGTAGCACTGACAAGGGTTAGCCTTGCCAATGTGGGGAGTAATCTCCGTCATTCACCTCTGTGGTGAGGATAGTGTAGCCATTTGCTACTAGGCTATCTAGTAGGTTATTTATTTGATACTCGCTAACCATAAGGCGATTTGATACAGAAACAAGAGTGTTATCTTTTTCTGCTGTGTAACTAAGTGTTTTCATTTAGTTATCCTTTCTATTTAGTAATCTTATTCTATCCCCTGCCACTGACATTTTGGGGGTCTGTGGCTACCCCTTTTGTGTGATTTACTTCACATAGTAGCCTGACTCTGTGAAGGTCAAGACCTCTCGTGTCTTGTATGTCTTATCTGTTGGGCAAATCATTTCCCAACTTTCAAAAGAATTGACATGTCCGCATGTAGAGCAGATTGGGTGAAGTTTTTCGTATGTGTTAGTCATTTTGACTTCCTTTCTTTTTTCTATCTAATACCTGTATGCTATACCCTACCACTGACATTTTGCCCTGTTTTTCGGGCGTGTCGTCCATCAATTTTTGTGAGTTACCTCACACTCTGGAGCACACTTAGATGGGAGGCTCCATAGGTACTTGAGGAGAGCCTTTCTCTCAGATAGTGAGATTTCAGGGTGATATGCCTGAACGCCTCCATGCTGATACTCATAAACGATTTTTTCTATTGTTTTATCTGATAACATAACTACATATCCTTTCTAAAAATACAATAGTATCCTATCATAGAAATATCAAAAAGTCAAGTCCTAACACGGCGTGTCGTGTGTGAATTAGGCCACATTTTCTACCTCGCTGCGACACGCCCGACAGCGTCGGCTAAATGTCCGTTTTGTACCTTTTTACGTGTGGCTTACGTCACATGTGATGTGCCTCACAAAGTCCAAAATGTCCGTTTTATACCCCCAAAAATGTCAGACCCCCCTGCTAGAATACTCGTATTAGATAAAAAAGAAAGGTGGTCTAAAATGACTACAATAAATAAATACGAAATCCGAGAGATTACTCTCGCAAATGTTTCCGATGAGGAAGCAAATCAAATCGTTTGCGTTTTTTGTGATGACTACGCAGGAAATACTTTCTGCGGAAAGTGTAATGAGTATAAAGGTTTGATGACACTCGGAGAGTGGTTATCATACACTCAAGAAAGTTGGGTGTTGTAATAATGTCTATTGAAATTTTTGAAATGAATTCTAATGGTGCTGGTTGGGTATCATTAGAAAATGCTTCTGCTGATACTAAATTAGATTTAGAATTAGCAATACTAACAAAAGCAGAAATGAAAATGCTTTGTTTCAAATGTCATGTTGAAATTCCTCGTGGAAATGTTTGTGTTAATCACAAAAATGTTCGTGGTGCAATTTATTTTGACTAAATAATTTTTGCGTGTTGATCTTGACAACATTGCAAAAATTTGCCGACCCCCGTACTCGGGCGTGTCGTGTTACGTAAGATGTGATTTTTCCCACAAAAATAATTTAAAAAATGTCCGATTTATCCGCATTTTGGATTTGATTTTGTCAGATAAAAATGCTAAACTTACAGGGTAAGAAAATGAAAGAAGGTAAAAAATGAGTGCTAATTTATACTCAATCCCAAGCCTATTAGTGGGCAAAACTTATCGTTCCAATTCTCTTGTTGGAGAAATTGTAGAAGCAGAAAAACACCCTGCTTGCGTATGGTATGAAAACGCTGAAGCGTATCTTGTTCGTGTTCGTAGTGAGGTTGGGCGTTATACCTACCGCACAGTAGCAGTTAGGAATAATGACTAATGAAATTAGATGAATTCAAGGCTCTTGTTGAGAGCCAGCGCAAAGCGCAACAATTGACAAACTTAGAGAAAATCGCTACAATAGTAAAAACGAAAGAAAAGGAAAATAAATAAATGAAAAACTATACAGACTACCCATTTACCGCAAACGGAGTAAATTTCGTTTCTCGTATCGCTGACCATTCGCCATTCGTAGGCATGCTTAAAAATGTGCCTGCTCCAGTATTTACTCAGATGAATATTGAAGCAGTTAGAGATTTAATTGGAGACGCTTCACTCTTTACTCGTGATGAATTGCTTGCTGAACTTGAAAGAATAAATGAAGGCGCAACTCATTCTTATATTCTACTAGCAGAACAGGAATAAAAAATGTCGCTAACTAAAACACACTTCAAGGCTATCGCTTCAATTCTTGCGGATGTAAAAGATGAAATTCATCCGCAGGTCTATGAGGATTTGGTGGAAGGTTTCTCAACTTATTTTGGAACCAAAAATGAATTATTCGATAAAGCAAGATTTGAAAAGGCTTGCGGTGTTGATGAGTTAGGAATTATCGCATGACTAGATTTCTAACTACACTTGTTCAAATTTTTCTTATCGCTTCTATTTATTACACGATAAAACTTGCGACAAAAGAAAACTAAATTTAAAACATGCGAGGTCTGCGGTAGAATTTTTGTCGCAGATCTAAAATGTTTTGCTTGCGCTGCTAAACAATAGTTCAACTTTCAACTAATTCCGACACGCCCGACAGCGTCGGCCACTTATCCACAGAGTTATCCACAGGCTGTTAAGATGTGATTAAAAACACACCCGAATTTTTTCTTAAATTACGGCGTGTCGATTTGATTTTATAAGATAAAAATGATAGGCTAGAAGCCTGAAAATAAAGAAAGGAAATTCAATGAGAAGTTATTCAATTGAAGATTTACTTGTAGGCCAGTATTATAGACCTACTTCTTTTGCCCGTAAATATCAGGGTGGAGAAATAAACTTTGCTGAAAAGCGTGATGATGTATGGGTAGGTACAGATTATCAAGCCTATTCAATTCGTTTCAATGGCTCTAAATGGGCTACTATTGCTGTAAAAGTATCAGACCTATAAGAAAGGAAAATAAATAAAATGGGATTAGATATGTATTTAAGTGCTCGTAAGCACATTAATAAAATTGACTGGAGTAAATTAGATCGAGATAGCGATACTAAATATTCAGAGGCTACCATTCCACAATGGAATGATGTAGTAAATGCTGCTGGTGTTGATACGCTTGTAGATGAAGAAAGTATCTATGGCGTAGATGTATCTGTAAATGTAGCCTATTGGCGCAAGTGTAATCAGATACACAATTGGTTTGTTAATACTGTACAGCGTGGCGAAGATGACTGCGGTGAGTACTATGTAGCGCATAAGCACCTAAAACAATTGGTAAATGACTGTACTCTAGCGATTACCAATAAAGACCCTAATATCCTGCCACCTAGAGAAGGATTTTTCTTTGGCGGTACTGATATTGACGAATGGTATTGGAAAGACCTAATGGATACCATTAATCAATTACAGCCTCTTATTGATAGACCTGACTTTGAAAATCTATCATTCTATTATCAGTCCTCATGGTAGGACAAAACGGACATATCGGACAAGGCGTGTCAGATTTGATTTTGTCAGCCCTATCTGATAGGATTTCAGTATTGAAAGAAAGGAAATAAAAAATGGATAAATTGGAATACGCACTAAGGCAGATTAGAAACTGCGATTTTTGTAATGGTAGAGGTGTTGATTACTTTGGTAATGGCGAGGACTACGATTTTGAGGATTGTATTTGTAATCCTTATGGACTAATCCTAGATGATGACGGAGATGTTATTTTTGATAATGGCTTGATAAGTGAGCCTGAACTACTAATGAGCGGAGAAGCACGATAATGGGAAGTAATATGGCTAACGAAATGGCTAGTGGTGTATTAGAGGATATGGGAATACACTTAGATATTGAAACTCAGATAGGAATACACTTATCTGCTAATCACTACCCGCCCGTTCCTAAAACTATGATTAGACCTTGTATTGAGGCTATAGATGCGGTAAATGATGCTGGACTTTGGGATTTACCCATAAAACTTCCTGAAGGCATATCTTGGAAGGGTAGCGATTTAGCCCCTGCTCATGCTATTATTGAAGCACACCACCTAGATGCGTGGATTATTGAAAGAGAGGAATACTAAAATGGAATACACTTACTCAGTTACTACTTTGTATGACGGAGAATTGGTAAATACCCTGCGAGTATCAGATATGCTTGAAGCGGTAGATGCTTGGACTAAATGCGTAGACTTTGGTGATGCTAAAGAATACGCAACTTATAACTTATCAGACCCAACAGGAAAAATGTATACAAAAACTTTTTATCGTAGTGGAGAGGTGAGCATTCGCTAAATGTCTGCTACAATGATGAGTATGGAACTTGTCTTTGCTGATTATCTTCTGCCAAACCAATTGGCGGAAGGTGATCTAATTAAAATTGAAGATCAGTATTTAACTGTAAAAGAAATTAGCGAAACTAAAGAAGGATTTAATTTAGTTTTAGCAGATGACTTTGATGATGAAGAAGAATACTTTGTTCTTGATGATACAAAAATTGAATGGTATGTTTTTGTAGAGTAAAAACCGCCCGACCAATTTGCACCAAATGTCCGTTTTACGTAGATTAAGTAGAACCTCCCTAAATTTGTGATTTTTGTTTGTTTATGATATTATTAAATTATGTTTAGGAAGAGTAAAGAAGAATTAAGGCGCATTCAAGAATTGCGTAGATCTAACGCAGCCTCTGCCGTAAATAGCAAGCGTGTTTATACTAGACAAAGCAATAAAAAAATGATAGAATTATCAATGAAAGAAAGGGATGAGCAATGAAATTAAAACGCTCTAATGATAGGAAGGTGGCCAATGCTGTCTCAAGAAACGGAAAGACCCCAACAATTGCCAACACTTTTGGATTGCCTAGTGGCAAGGCTTACTCCTGTCCTGGTGAGACCTCTGTATGCTCTAAGGTATGCTACGCAGGAAAACTTGAAAAAGTCTATAAGGGAGTAAGAGAAACTCTACTCCATAACTGGAATTTATTAAAAGACGCAGACCATGATACTATGGAAAATCTGCTGCAAGATATGATTAATGATTTCAAGAAAGATTGTGATAAGCGAGAGGCTCCTAAGTTATTCCGCATTCACTGGGATGGCGATTTCTTTAGTAAGGAATACGCATTCGCATGGAAACACGTAATCTTAAATAATCCTGACGTACAATTTTGGGTATACACCCGTGTAAAGATTGCTGCAGAAATGCTAAAGAATATTGATAACCTTAGTTTATATTTCTCTGCAGATAGCGAGAATATCAAAACAGCCGTAGAGTTAAAGCAACAACACGGTGTACGCATGGCATACCTTGCACAAAATTTTGCGGTAGGTCAAGAAACTATGAAAGAATTAATTTCGAAACCTGGCGCTAAGTGTCCTGAAAATGCAAAACGTATACCGCTTATTTCTACTAATGGCTCTGCTTGTGTGACATGTGGATTGTGTGTTCACAATAAAGCAGATATTGTATTTAGTGCGAGTAAAAAATAAAATGCGTGTAGAGTATTTATTCATAGCATGGTTAATACTTTACTTTTTTATTTCTCAATAAATCCCCCGCAAAAGTGGTCGGCCCGCAAAACCCAATTTGTCAAGTTACGACCCTGTAATTAAGATCACATTAAAAAGACCCCCAAAACGCTCCCCGAATTGTATTTCTTGTATTTTTATGCTAAACTAATACTAAGACCCAAACAGAAAGGAAAAACGCAAATGACACTAGGCGGATACACTTATCAGGTAGGAGATTTATTTACTACCAGCAAGACAGGTGTTACAGGTCGTATTGAGAAGTTCGTTCCAATGCGTCAAAATGTAACTAAGGTCATGCTTCGCTTGGCAAATAATCAAACTAGATTTGCTATGGTAAAAACACACTAATCTCAAAATGTGAGAAATGTCAGGTTTCGGCTTGACATTATCTCTCAAAAATGTCATAATAATACAAGTAATAACAACCAACTAACAAAGGAGAAAGAAATGGCAGTAGCAACAGCAACTTACAAGGTAGGCGACACCTACACCTCACAGAAGTCAAAGGTGACAGGCGTTATTACCGAAATCAAGCCAAATCAAGACGGAACAAGCGTTCGTGTAAAACTTGATGTCAATGGCTCACCTCGCTGGACAACTTGGACAGCAAAGTAATTCCTAATACAGGAAAAGCCCTGAGCATGGCTACTAAAACTGCTCACTTGATTTCTAGCAGTAAAAATGCTAGACTATAAATAACAACCCACTAAGAAAGGATAAATAAATGGCTAGAAATGGCAAAGCGATAAATGTAAAAATCGCTACAACTAAGGTTATCAAGGCACTAGAAAGCGCACTTGATAAACTAAATAAAGACTTCGCTTCACAAGAGGCGAACGAAGCAAAGCACGATAAGGCAGTAAAGGCTTGGAACAAGGAAGTCGCTAAATTAGCACTTGATAAAATTGCTAAGGCAGAGGACTTATCTGCTCATAAGAGATACAATAACGAAATCCAAGTATCTTTCTCTCTACCTGCTGGAACTATCACGCTACCTGATGAACCCAAGAAAGACTATGTGTCTATTCATGAGTGGCAGTATCGTGAGCAAAAAGATGAAATTGAGAACGCAATTCGTATTCTCAAGATGACAGATGAGGAAGTAGTTTCTACTTCTACTTACAACGCTATCGCAAGATACTTGTAATCTAAATAATTGTGGCGGGTTTCGGGTGTGTAATCGTAATTACCCCCGCCACAACAGGTTTCTCTCTTGATAAGCCCCGCTAACAAATGAAGTGACGAAAGTCCTTGCGGGTATTCCTAGAGGGATCATCCTGGGTATGATGTAAAACTGCCCCACCTCCAACTTGACAAATGTCAGAACCCAATGCTAAACTTAGTATTAGAAAGAAAGGAAACTAAGATGATAGCAACCGCTATAGCAATACAAGAAGCAACTAAAGACGCAGTCCATGACGATATGTCAATGGCTATTGCTTCACAACTACTACACGCAAGAAATGAAATGTCAGATAATGATTTCGCACAGATGTTATTTAAATATTCTGCGCTACTCTCATCTCTTACAGCAACATTGGTCACTAATGTTTTATTGACAGAAAGTGAAATGGATGCTATGATTAATGAAATAAACGAATTTGATAGTCTAGGAAAGGATATCACAGATGGAAACTAATGTAATTAATGCTACGGAGGAATATCTTCGTAATACAATCAAGCAACTAGAGGAGCGAGTAAAGACTGTAGAAGAGTCTCATGCTCGTGTTGTACAGCGTGACTTTAGCACTGCTGCTGCACTAAATGCAATGTCAACTGGTCTACATGAATGGACCATGGAGAATCTAGAGAATGGCAACATCACTGAAGAGCAGGCTGTTGAACTTTCTGAGATTGGTGCATTCGAACTTACCAAGGAAGTTGAAGCAGAGGTTACCGTAACTTACTATTTAACAATTGAAGTTCCTGCAGGTGAAGACGCAGAATCAATAATTAATGATATTGATTTTGAAGCAATCACATATGACATGAATCATGTGACACATGTTTCTGCAAGCGTCGATAATATCGACATCTAAATAAATTTGCGTGGTTCATGAAAGGCCACGCAATGTGCACGGTCCTCTTCTTTCATCCTTTCTTTCAAAGAGACCGTGAGGGACCTGAGCACGTCCACGTAAACTGCTCCCTTCCAAAAAAGTGGTCGGCCCGTTTTGTCCTAAAATGTCCGTTTTACGTAGTTACGATCAAAACGCCCAAATTCCAGGATTTGCTTTTGTCAGCCCGTTGTGCTAAGATAAGAATAACTAAAAATAGAAAGGAAATAAATATGGCTCATGAATTAGAATCTGCTAATTCTTTCGCTTCATTCCGTGAACCTGCTTGGCATGGTTTAGGAACTGTTTTTCAGGAGGAAGTCACTACTGAAAAAATGTTGGAACTCGCTAACCTTGATGGTTGGAATGTTCGTCTTGAAGATGTAGAAATCCCATCTACTCTTACATCTGATAAATCTTATCAATATGTTGTGCGTGATAATCCATTCACCGCAAATCAAGTTGATGTCTTAGGCGTTGTTGGTGAACGCTATGTCCCACTACAAAATGAAGAATTGTTCACATTTGGTGACGCAATTCTTGATGGTGGAGGTCGTTGGGAGACTGCTGGCTCATTGCGTAGTGGTCGTGTTGTTTTCGGCTCTCTTGCTCTTGAGCGTGAGACTGTTCTTGACCCTAATGGTGTAGCGGATAAGGTTAAGACTTATCTTCTTGTTAATACATCACACGATGGTTCTGTTGCTATTCAAGCAAGCGTGACACCTGTTCGTGTTGTATGCGCTAACACTCTCGCTGTTGCTCTTGGTCGCACTAAGAAAAACAATGGCGTAAAGCAATCATTCAAGATTCGTCACACACAATCTGCTGAGGGTAAAGTTCAACAGGCTCGTGAGGCTCTTGCTGTTGCTAATGCTTACATGGACGAATTTTCTATCATGGCGCAACTCATGATTGAAAAAGAAATCACAGCGCAACAATTCAATGATATTGTTTTGGCTGCGTATCCTAAGCCTGATGAAACTAAGAAAGGCGCACTTTCTAAGTGGACAAATAAAGTTGATTTAATCAATGATATTTACACAGGCGAATTCAATGGCATGATTGCCAATACTGCTTGGGGTGCTTGGAACGCACTCACAGAAAGAATCGATTGGTATCGTGGTGGTAAGCGTGGTCTTACTGAATCAATCCTAATGGGTTCAAGTGGTTTTGACCCTGCTATCACAGCAGAAAAAAATCGTTTGCTAAATGTTGTTCGCAACACTTTAGAATTAGTTTAATCTAATTCAACTCCTGAGCATGAGTATAAACTGCTCAATTTTTTATTTGACAAAAGATCAAAAAAGTGGCCGACTAAAAATATCATCAAAAACTTTTATTACGTAACCGACTAAAAATGTCATGAATTTTTTTTATTACGTAGAACTTGCGTTTTCCCCTAGATTTTGGTAGAATAATAGAAACCCACAGAAAGGCAAGAAATGCTAGGCTATAAAACAGAAGATGTTGAGAATATGGTTACAGTACTAAATTATGCTATTCATCATCATATTAAGGATACTAAATTCGCCGCAGAGGATAGGGCGGTATTGAGACAATTAGAAGATCTACTACTAGGATTACTAGCAGAGGGACGTGTTTGACATGCCCTGCCTAATTTGCTAGAATAATACAAGAACCCACAGAAAGGACCCATAATGCCAAATTGGTGTTACAACTATCTAACTATCGAGGGCAATGAGCAAGACATTGCTAATGTAAAGGCACAACTCAATAAGCCTTTTACCAAAATGCATGACCAATTCAACATGGAAACAAGACAAATGGAGTTAACTGAGACTTCATACTCTAACCCTATATTTGCTTTCCATAACATCTATAATCATATACAAGCAGGTATTAGTGATGAAGATTATATGAAGCAACCTGACCATACCCTGCCCATGGCAGAGCAATTACAGTTTAAGGGTAAATGCTGGTATGACTTTAATGTTCGTGAGTGGGGAACTAAGTGGGATGTATCAGTTCGTGACGGAGAAGATTATCCTGAGACTGAGTTATACGAAGAAGACGAAACCTCTTTACAGTATAAGTTTAATACCGCTTGGTCTCCGCCACATCCTGCTATACAAAGACTATCTTTTGATTATCCAAACCTAAACATTACCTTGTCTTATGAGGAAGAAACAGGTTGGGGTGGTGAGACAGAATATCTTGCTGGAGTTATCATTCAAGATTCTAACTATGAAAACAAATGTAGAGATTGTGATGAAATTAATACATTAGAATACTGTGATAACGATTGTGGAGAAATCTGTGATTCTTGTCACTATCTAGGCGAGGCAGACTTAGAAGCAGTTGCAGATTGCGACATCCATAAAGTATACTTAACTGAGGAATATATACCCAACTATAGAATGGACCAAGTCGATGTCTAATTACCTAATTGAATACATGAAGGCACATCTCATTTCTATTGAGCAAGACAAAGAAGAGATAGAAAAACAAATGGAAGATTTAGATATGAATTCTAAAGAGTTCCTAGAGTTAGATTTTGAATTTAACTGGTTGGGTGGGCAGGCTATTGCTACCCGCCATTTTATACAGATTGGAGAAGAGCATGCAAACAAACTTTAATCCAGATTACAATCTAGATGAGCACCTGCAGCATATGGTAGATGAAAATATTTCAGCCTTGGATATCATTCATGGTGAGATGAAGAACTGGATGTATGAGGCTCAACTAGAACTAGAAGAAGCGCAGCGTATAGAGGAAGCCAATGACTATAGCGACGCTTTAGAATCTATGGAACGTAAGTACTGGGAGGGACAATGTGACGCTCTTGCTGCAGTTTATCAATTAACTTATCAATTATCATTTGCTATAGCAGAAAGGGAAGACAATGCCACAGTATAATATTGAAGTAATACACGAGCCTTCTGGGACCTATATGAAATTTGTGGTTGAATCAGAGGCTGGAGAGGGAGAGATCTGGAGCGAAGTACTTTCAGATCTATCTGTAGTTGCTTTTGAGGAGGCATGATGTACGAGCAATTGACATTAGACCTAAAATTTGATACACTAGAAGAAAACCCAACTATCGAAAGGACCCACCATGGGAGCACGTTGTACATTCGTTTTTAAGCAGTCAGAAGACCAGGCAGTGGCCTTATACAGCCATTGGGGTGAATACTCTATGTATACAGACCTGGCAGCAGCCCTGCAGCATGCAGCACCACGCCTAGGTGATGAGTCATACTATGTACGTATGGCTGTTAGTTATCTAATCAAGGATAATATTATGGACGAGACGGGGTATGGAATTTATGCCTGCAATCCTAACGACCTGGGATTCATGGACCATCCCGTGCTAATTGATTTAATTAATAAGACTGTAACTGATGACACTGGTATACATACTATACAAGATTTTATTAACTATCACAGTCTTGTGACGACGGTCACATCCTAGGAGGGTTGGGTCCCCTCCGTAATAAGGGGGCGTAGGTAGCACCTTTCTTCTACTTGCGCCCCCACCTCTTATTTGATACAATGACTATAAGGAGAACTATGAGAAAACACAGACTAACTGACGAGGAGAAAGTTGCCATGCGTATTTCCGCTATCGTATCTGACCTTCGCCTTGACATTGAGCAGGTAGGCGAGTATTTAGCAGTAATCGCACCAACAGTTTCCTACAACAGACTTATCACTATCGCAGAAAGCGCACAATACCACAAAGAGGAGAAATACAATGAGCAACACCAATACAGACTTTTCTAGCAGATGTAATATTTTGGCAGACTTGTGGTTAAATTATAAAGGTGAGTCTGAGTTTGAAGATTTTATCGAATACAACGACATTGGTTTGCCATTAGCGTTTTCTATTTCACAAGAAATTATTCCTGCTTCTGAAATGGCTACACGATATGTAAATGAAACATGGGACTTATTTTTAGAGTCACTTGGTGTCAAAGATACAGGATACTCTAGTCTTGATGAATTGCTTTTAGGATTTGACAATTCGTAAAAAGCCCTGAAAACGGGTCGGTGCATTTTTCTTTGTTAACAAACCATTACGATATCAAACCATTTTTCCCAGATTACGATCAAACCATATTTTTCCCAAACCATCTAGCATAATATATTTTATTTGTCAAACCATTGTATCTATGTATACTTATATAGGTAGTATTACGATATCTTTTTATCCCCCGCCAAATTTAGGGCGCCCAGCGCAAAACACAGGATAAAAAGACATTACGAACGCCGTCCAAAAAATCGCTGAAAGTTTGGGCGGTATAAAGAGTGTTACAATTAATATATGAGTCCAAGACACTTTTCAAACCTTAGAAAATCAGATCCAGTAGCATACAATAAAGGACAAGACCAGGTTTGGAATACATTTGTTTCTATTACTCATAAGATTGGTTTGTCTAATTACTTTTCTTTTGTACCGCCCGTTCTTAAGGACGGTATAGAAAAAGATACCAACTCCAATCCCCCTAATAACCAATAACAAACCATATTTCCTGGTTTTAAAACATTTTTTGGCATAATAAAACATATTACGAAATTATCAGAAATTTCCCAGACTTTTGGCAATTTTTCATTCAAAATAGATTACGAAGATACTTGACAAACCATGGTTTTGAATGTATAATGCCAAACCTTTTATACATGGTTTGACAGATATGGGGCATATATGGTATAAGGGTATGAAGGATATATGGTTTGGGATATAGGGTTTGTCCCGCCAAGATTACGACGCCCTCTATAAAAGCGCTCCATACTCCACTATCCTCCACTTTACTCCACTTTAACCCTATCTAAAAATATAATCAGTAAGATATTTCTGTGGATAAACCTGTGGATAACTTCCATGTATAATGGTTAAATGAAGAAACTTTTAATTAGCAAACCAGCAATATTCATATACGGATTTATCACAGGATGGGTGGCCTATCTTCTTGTATTAATTTCTGTAATGAGATCTTGGGGATAATAGGGTATAAAAAAGCGGGGATATTAAGATCCCCTTATAGCCCTATTGACCAAACCAATTAACCTTCTCTTGGTTATTTTCTTGGCATTAAATGTCTCCGTATATCCCCCATATGGCATATCCCCCTTATCCAGATAATGTCCATATCTCTCTCTTAGGGTTTGTAGTACTATAGATTCGACTCTTTTTGCATCCCGCCGATTTTGAAAATACCAATAACAAACCAGTTCCCACCCTTTGGTCCTATGGGCTTTAAACCTTTTACCAGCAATATCCCCTATACCTACCTTAATGGCATTATATCCTTGGTGATATACTATATATAGGATAGTAGGGTCCATGGCCTCATTATACCCTCGCAAAATACCCGTATAATGGAGAAACCATGTTATCTAAAGAATCTAAGGTTGATATTATTTCTGATATTATTTATGACTACATAAAGGGCAAACATAAAGACAAGATCGCCAAAGATTTGGCAGAACAAATATTAAAAGAGTTGGGAGAGTATGATGAATAAATTAAAGATTAAGGTTCTCTGCCATAATTGTGGCGTAACATTTTACGCAACATCAGGAACTCCCAATATATTAAATTGTCCAATATGTTATAATAAATAGATGAAATGTTTTTATTGCGACAATAAAGCAGAGTTTACTCAGCCAGAGAAAGATACTGGTATTGTCATAGATGTATGTAAAAAACATTTTACTTGGATGCATGCTGGATAGGAGAAACCATGGGAATGAATACAGAAGAATGGCCTAAAGAAACAAAAATTAAGATTTTATTGTCTGCTATCGTTATTATAGGGGCTATCTTATTCTTTGGAATAGTCGGATAGAATAGTTACTAAACCATATTGACCGTCTAGGTCATAGATAGGTTTATTACTTCTATTTTCCGCCGAACTTTACAAACTACCGACTTTTAGATATAATGGACATATGCCAGGTAAATTTGTAATATGCGATATTTGTAAAAAAGAAATCGAAGTGCGCTCAGGCATATTTGCCCATGATACACTTAATAGACACATGAAGGAGCATAAGTGAAATCATATAAGTTTGACGATCCAGATTATGAAGGCTATCAAATAGAGGTGCCGAAAGATGTTGTTAAAGACATAGTTTTGGGATATCTAACAAAAACTTATTATTGGACCGTTGGAATACTCTCTGCCCTTGTTGGATTTTTATTAGGAGTTTTGGCAAAATGAGAAACCGTATAGAATTTCAAGAATTAGAAAAATCAGTTGTGGTAACATTAAAAACAAAGTGTCCTGAAAAATATATGCTTGTAGATAGGGAAACTGGAGATGTTTTTGTAGCCAAAGAAACTGGTGAGTGGGAACTAGTTCGTGGTGGACCTCATAGACATGTATAAGATTATAGATTTTTTATTTAAGTGGGATAGGCTTCGTGATGCTATATTTAATGAAGTTGATTGGCAAAATTCTATTATCCGCACTTTAGATGACCCTGAATCTATGAAAACTGTTTCAGCGATGTGGTGTGAAGAAGATGGATGGCATGGATGGACAGTTAAAGATGATGGAACATATTATTTTCATGATATTCCAGAAAAAAATTTTGGTGATGCATTTGATATTATTGTATTAAAAGAAATAGATAAACAATAATGAAGCCACAAGAATGTTCAAAATGTGAAATGTCTACTAAAGACCCGCTATTTTGGGATTATCATCAAACTATGAGTGATGGGAACATATGGTGTCCGAAGAACTTGAAAAACAGATAATTAAACTTACTCAAAAATGGTATAAGTATGTATCTTTAGATCATCATAAAGATAGAGATTGTCATTGGTATATTAATAAGGTTTATTCATATGGAGAGGCTCCTAAGTATACCGCCGAACATCACGGATATATATCAGATCGTTGGACAAGCCAGACTGTTGACAACGAGGAAGACGCTATGCTACTATTAATTAATAAGATTACAAGAGACATCAATGATGCTGTAAAGTATGCTAAGAGAGATATTGAATATGCTAAAAGTAATCCTGAAGATATGTTTTATACCGTTGAACATTATGAAAATCAATTAAAAATGTTAGAGGCATGATGACATACGAATACTATTATCCATCAGAGTCTTACGACTCTTTAGTTGCATCTGCTGGAACTATTATTAAAGACTGGAACATTGGTGATTGGCAGGGTGATTATGTATACCTGTTAAAAAACGGTGATAAGTTTGGTTTTATTGTAGTTGGTTATGGATCGTGCTCTTATTGTGATGCACTTGAAAGTTGTGAGAACCAAGAACAAGTTGATGAACTAAAGAAGTCCATAGTTGATCGTATTTTCTGGGGTACCGCAGGAGATATAGAAGCCTATATTATTAATGATGATGCTAATCGCTGGTACTTCCATGAAGAAGATTGGGTAGAAATTAGAAAAGAGATTATGGAGATTTTAGCATGAATAAAGAACAACTAACCTTAGAACTTCTTATGCAATACTCAGGTAACATAGAAGATGCTTTAGTTATAAAGATATTGCAAGATCTTGAATCTGTACTTCGTGAGCAGGTAGCACAAGAAATTGCTGCTGTTTGGAGAAAAACAGATAATCCAGAACATCTAACTTATGCAGATGGGTTAGCAGATGCAGTTGATATTGCAAGGAATGGAAAATAAAATAATGCCAATTCACATTCCAATCTACGTTAATGATAAACTAATTAAAACATACCACATTGGGAGAGTTTCAGGCGATACAAACCCAGAATCAATCAACACTTATTTAATTGTAGAAGATGACTTTCCTTGGGAGTCTGGTCAAATGTTTAATCATAGATATGGGGATAGTATAGATGTGTGCATTACAAAAGGGTTTCAGGCTATTGAGAAGGAGTTATGATGAAAACAAGAATTAAAATTCATCAAAGTTTAGGGTATAAGGGATACTTTTGGGATGTAGAAGGATATTATCCTTATCGAAAAGGCGAGAAAAAAGATTGGCATACATTAGGTCGTGGTGGATATGCCATGACAATGTGGGGCGCCAAATTGGCTGCTAAACGTAAAATTAAACAGAGAGAAAACTTTAATTCAGAAAAAAGAGAATGGATATTTGAATGAGAATATTTGTTAATGTAGATGATATTACTTGGCAATGTGGTGACTGTGGGAATGTGTATGATTTAGCAGTTAACCATTGTCCTAATTTTATATTAGATAAAGCACTATTAGAGCAAGGAATGTTAAATTTAAATTATGACAACCCTGCAAAAAATAAAAAGGGTAAAAAGAAATGACTTGGGTCTGCCCCTGTAATGGCTGTAAAAAGGCACAGAAGGTCATTATAGACCAGATCATTGAAGAGTATAAGTCTTGCCCTAATATGATCGAGGCAGAAGAAAAACTATACTGTTATACCTGGTGGAAACATGATGATTGTTTAAGAATAATGAATCTTCTTAATAGTATTACGAAGAATGATAAGTATTCTATACCGCCAGTTAGAAGAGAAGTTTCGGAGGCAATTGAGCAAATTATAAATGATCCTAAAACTGCAGAAATATTACGAAGACTTGAAGACAATGGTATTTGACAACTACCCCCATTCTGTTCTATAATTAGTATTGTAAGCACACAACCTAACAGAAAGATATAGAATGAAAAAGTTAATCGCTATTGTTTTTGCAGTTTCTTTAATTGCTCCCTCGCCTGCTCAGGCAAATGAAATGTCAAAATATATACAATTTGTTACACCAATTACTACTACTCAATATGAGTTACCTTCAAGTGCTTGGGATGCAGATACAAAAGAATATGAATTTTTAATGAGATTTATTGATCCAGTTGGAGAAGTATCAGTAATTAATTTAGGACTTTATGATTCTAATAATAAAGAAGTTGCATTTGATCAGTTTTTCAATTTTGCTTGGAGAGAGCCAAGTTCAGTAATTGAAAAGAAAGAGTTTAAAATTTATCCATTTGAACTTAAAGATATTAAATTGCCATTGACTCTTAAGATTCAGGTTAAATTTTATGATTCTGTCGGAAAGTTAAGTTTAACACAATCATATCCAATGAATTTTATTCCTAATCAAGCCGATGTGGCTAAGGCTGCTGCTGATGCTAAAGCAAAGGCTGATGCAGAAGCAAAGGCTATTGCAGATGCTGCAGCAAAGGCTGCTGCTGATGCTAAGGCTCTAGCAGACGCTAAGGCTGCTGCTGAGGCAGCACTTGCAAAGGCTACTGCTGATGCTAAGGCTGCTGCTGATAAGGCTATTGCTGAAGCAAAAGCAAAGGCGGAAGCAGAGGCCAAAGCGAAATCTGATGCAGAAATTGCGACAAAAAATGCTTTAATTGTTGCAACTAAAAAAGCATTTTCTGGTAAATCTTGCACCAAACTAAATAGAACTACTACAGTAATGGAATTAATTAAGTTTACCTGCATTAAAAAGGGTAAGAAGTTAGTTTGGAATAGTGGGGTAGTAATTAATAACTAAGGTTTAAGGAGCAGTAGCCAAGTTGGTCAAGGCCCCGAACTCATAATTCGGCTATCGTAGGTTCAAGTCCTACCTGCTCTACAAGGCTTAACCAG
>JACCDO010594065.1_pt1 | contig 27619 bp, 21 predicted proteins | sample 7446101 | NCBI WGS metagenome assembly JACCDO01 (sample SAMN15323440, study PRJNA562643) | freshwater metagenome | isolation source: river surface water | place: USA:Blue River Watershed | collected 2017-08-16 | reverse complement strand
GGTTTTGATGCTGTTATTGGAAACCCTCCATATAAAAATATTAAAGGTAAAGGATTTGGAAATACATTATGGAATAAATTTGTAGAAAAAAGTATAAATAATTGGTTAAATGAAGATAAATATTTATTGTTTATTCATTCTTTAGGATGGAGACAAATAAATAATAAAACTGGTAAGTTAATGAAAGAGAAACAAATATTATACTTAAATATGAATAATTTAAATCATTATGATTATTATTTATTAGAAAATAAAAATGTTTATAAAAATACAATAATTAATGATTATAATAATGATATATATGAATATAATTTATCTAATTTATTATTCATTCCAAATCATAGCTTTAAAGAAATTTATAATTTAATTGATCTTCATAGTAAAATAGATAATAATTTTATAAATGATCAATCAGCTTATGATACAAGAAGAAAAAATTGGATATCAGATAATCAAGATAATATATATAAATATCCAATTATATATTGTATAAATAAACAAAATGAATTATCTTTAAAATATTCTAGTATTAATACAAATGGACATTTTGATATATGTAAATTTGTATTTACAAATGGTACTGGATATTTTAAAGATTATAATGGTGAATATGGTTTAACTCAATGGGCATATGCTATTAAATGTGATAAATATGAGATGGATAAATTAGAATTATTATTTAACTCTAATAAATTTAAAAAAATAATTCATGCTATTCATCTATCTTCTAGTAAATATAATTATAATATAATTAAGTTATTTAAAAAAGATTTTTGGAAAGAATTTATCAATGAAGATAATTAAACATTAATTAATCTATTTTAATTTATTTTTTTAATAATTATATATTGATAATAATGTCAAATTCTATTAAATTATTACACTGGAATATAAATGGAATACGTGCTATAATGAAGAAAAATGTGTATAATGATAAGTTGTTTGAACAAGCATTGATTAAATTAAATAGTGATATATTAATTTTTACTGAAACAAAAATATCAGAAGATGCTCATAAAACTCATGATGAGGTTAATTTATTATTTGAATCATATAAGTATAGATATCATACATACGCTCATAAAAAAGGTTATTCAGGTGTAAGTGTGTATTCAAAAATAGAACCGATTAAACAAATTCATTCAAGTATAGAACAAGATGAAGGAAGAATAATTATCTTAGAATATGATAATTTTATTTTGATATCAGCTTATGTACCAAATTCTGGAGCAGTATTAAAACGATTATCTTATAGAACTAAAGAGTGGGATATTGAATTTATAGAGTTATGTAAAACATTTGAAAATTATAAACCTCTTATAATAGCTGGAGATTTAAATGTTGCTCATACTGATATAGATATTTATAAACCTGAAAATCATAGAAATAATGCTGGATTTACTGATGATGAGCGTATGAATTTTACTAATTTACTAAAAGATTGTAAATTAATAGATACTTGGAGATTTATGAATCCAAATAAAATAGTATATACTTATTTTGATTATAGATCTAGAGCAAGACAAAGAAACGCTGGATGGAGAATTGATTATTTCTTAGTATCAAAAAAATTAAAAAATAAGATAATAGATAGTAATATTTTATCTAAAATAACTGGAAGTGATCATATACCAATAATATTAACAATTGATATTATGTAGGAAGAACTTATATTTTTTTATATATATTACTATTCATTATAGATATATAAATGTTTATATAATATGGATACATATAATAGATATAATACACCTCATTCAAATTATAATTTAAATGATGGAAGTTTTAGATATTCTATAGATAGTGATGATATTAATAATGACGATAATATTAGTGATATTAGTGATAATAGTGAATTAAATGATTTTATACAAAATACAGGAATTGATTTTCATACAATAGAGGGTATGAGATTTAAACAAAATAGAATATTATATGAAGACGGTAATTTAAATAATATAGAAATAGATTTAATTAATATAAATAAATATTATAAATTAAATTTTTTAGTATGTTTTTTAACATCAATATTATTTACATCAAATATATTTATGCTTGCTATAATAGAAGCAGATGATAAATTAATGTTTATTATAAGAATAGTGTTAGAAAGTATCATTTTAAGTATGATAAATTATGTTTTTATTTCATCTAATACTTATAAATCTATGAATTTATCATTAGAATTTTTAGCTATAAATTGGGTATTTTATGAATATTCTATTTCAACAATGTTAAAATATTTTGTTGTAAATTTACTAGGAATATTTACAGGTTGTTATTTTACTATTGGTATGTATTATACAAAATTAATTAATATAGATAAAAAAAATTTGTTGGATTTAATAATAACAACAAAATATGATAATGATTTTACAATTGATAAAATAAGTTTATCAATATTTATTCATGTTATTTTAATAATAGGAACATCATTTATTTTAAGTGAAGTAAATTCTATAAATTGTATGAAAAGATATATGTATGTAATTTATTATTATTTATTAATTAATTTAGTTTATGAATTATTTGTTGGACAGATTGTTTTTATAATGTATAAATTAGGATTATATTTATCAATAATATCTATATTTTCAGATACTCATATATATTATAATAATTTTCTATTAATTACTACTTTGATATATATACTAACTAAAATTATTATATATCCATTAGTTGCGTTTTATGTTAAATATGTTTGGAAAAATAAAATATTAAGATATTTAGAATATACTTAAAAACTTATATAAAAAATATAGTTAATATTGTTAAGTAATTATGACTTAATTACTAATTTAATATTCAGTTAATAATTTAACTAAATCTTCAATATAATCTTGATTATGAACATAATCATAGATAATTGATAAAATAATATCATGAGATGATTTTGTTAATTCTACTGAATTTATATCTTTTATGATATTACTAGAATTAATACTATTAATTATTTTTTTACATAAATTGTTATAGGATGGATTTGGAATATTATTATTAATATCTTTAATTAATAAACAAGAAACGTTTTTACAGATATCAATAATAATTTTTTCTAATTTAGAAAATTGTATTTTATATTGATCAAATAATATACAATATTGATATTTTCTTTTTTTATCAATAAACATATTAACAATCATATAATTAATATCATTTGTTTTAATATTACTATATACACATTGTTTTATAGTTGAAAATAATGAACTTGTTATCATAATATTTCTATACGCTCTTGGTATATTATTTGAGGTTGAACGTAAAATATATCCATATAATGGTTTAAATTTAAAATTGTTTGTTTCATAACCTTTAGCATATTTAATATATGAATTTTTAGCATAATTCATAAGAACATTAATAGAATTAGCATTTTTAATATCAATTGGATTATAAATAGGTATTTCAATATTTTCTTTATTAATGTCTAATTCTAAACAATTAGTTAAATCGCATACTTTTAAAAGTTTAACATAATTATTTTCAATCTCGCAATTTTGTAAATGTTTAGTTTCATTGAATAAATGAAACTCAGTTGTTCTAATAGCAAATGTATAACAATATTTAATATTTAAATTATTCATATTGTATTTAGGGCATGTAATTGAAATAATATCACTAAATACTTTAGCATAAGATTTATCATTAATAAAAGTTAAATTATTTACTTCATAACCTTTACATGTTGAAATTCTCCAAGCTCCTTCATAGTAATAAATATTAATAATAGTAGCATCTAAAATATCATAAATTTTATATTTTTTTTCTTGAAAATATTTATTAACTTGATTCATAGAAATATTTACTTTGGTACAATTTGGATTTGGAATAACTAAAATTTTCCATTTATTATTATATGAATATTCTAAAACAAGTCCATTACATTCAGTGATAATCGGGTTATTAAAATCAATATTATTTGTATGTTTCTTTAAATATAAAATAACTCTAAATTTAGAATATTCATTAAACTTACCATCAATTGAATCAGTCCAGCATATTCCTTTATTAAAAAACTCACTACGTAGATTACAAAATTTGGTTAATGGTGATAATTGGTGATTTATAAGTTCATATTGATTAACAAAATTAAGAGTGTTCATTATTAAAAATCTTTCAATATATTATTGTATGTTATATATTTTATTTTTTTGTATCAATTTTAGACAAAATTTATTTTTATAAATCTATATTTATAAATTTGGTATCTAAATTAAGTATTAACTTTAAATTGAGTTTAGTAATAGAATATATAAAATTGATTTTATTTACTTTTATATATAATCAATTTATAATATTGAGTATTATTAAATTTAATGAATAATAATAACAATAATAACAATATTACAAATCAATCATCATCAGACTTTTCTGATTCTATTGATAATAATGATCCATTGATTGTTTCTCTTAAAATGTTTATGAGCCAATATGAATTGAGCTCAAATGATAAGAAGAATATTGATAACATAATAAGTACTGATCGTCAGTATAAAAAAAAATTTTATGTTCCAAATACTGCTATTTCTCAGTTAATGGATATATTGAATAAATGCTATATAAATCGTAAAATTTTACACTTTTTAGAAATGCTACCTCAAGATGATTCTTATGAAATAGGATCAGGGTTATCATTTGATTTTACTTTTATTACAACAGAGTCTAAAATAGATTTTGAAGATGTAGTTGGAGGATTTCTTGAAATTTTATTTAAGAAATTTTTACTTAAAATATTACTAATGACAAAGGATGATAAATATATACATCATTGTATATTATTAGGATCACCAATTAGTGAATATATTGATTCTTTATTTAAATATAAAAATAGTTTTAGAATTATTATTCCAGGAATTCAAATTAATCATTTAGTTAAAAAGTTTTTATATGATAGACTTTGGAACTGTCCAGATATTAGAGAATTGTTTCTAAAAAAAACTAAATCATCATTTAGATCAGTATTTCATAAATCATCTTACAGCATACCTAGTTGTTTAATTGGTAGTTGTTTATACAAAGATAAATTTTATCTTGATCTAATTAGTGTCTATAAGGTTTGTATAGAAAAAGGTATTACTTTTGATGGAATATCAATGGTTTCAAATCCATCAAATATATTTAGTAATTTAGTATATGAATGTTCATTAAATTATGAAAAACCGCAATCTGAGGGTGGTATAATTACTAAAAGAGTTTATATGCCTCGTAGTAGCATTATTCAAAAAATGAAAGAACTATTGGAAGAACCTAAGGAACAATTAAATATTGCTTATGATAAAGCTCTTATTGAAATAAATATGTATTCTATTTATGATGAAATTTTTGATCAATTTAAAAAAATATTAAATATGATATCAGATGAAAGATTAAATGATGTTGAAAGTAGAAATAGTATTATATCAGCATTAGCAGCAGATAATAATGGAAAATATAAATGTATCGCTCTTTGGTTAGTTTATAATAGATGTAAAGATATTTCATTAGAAGAATTTAATGAAATATGGAACAGTGTTGTTAATAATACAAATATTGTTCAAAATAATTTAAAATCTTTAAGATATTGGGCTAATTTAGACTCGCCTAGTCAAATGTATCGGTTTGTTGAAAATGAGATACGCCAGATGTTATTAAGAGATGTTAAGTGTGTTATTACACAAGGTAGTATAGGGCATACAAATATAGCAAATTATCTTGAATTTATGTTTAAAAATACATATATGACATCAATTAATAATAAAACAATAACATGGTATGAATTTATAACACCAAATAATAATAAAAATATAGAAAGAGGTCAGTTATATAAATGGAAGAATGTTGGTTCATATCCAGTTAATTTAAGTGAATATATTAGTTCAGATTTAGTAGATATTATTAAGAAAGTATTATATGAACTAATTTATGAAATTAATTTTGAAAAAAATGAAGATAGAATAAAATATCTAAAAAATTTAAAAAGTAAATATATTGGTTCAATGAAACAAATATTTAATACTCCATTTAAAAAAAATATAATTGAAGCAACTGCTGATAAATTTGTTAATGACACTTTTATTAAAAATATGGATAAAACAAAAAATATCCTTGGTGTTGGTAACGGTGTATTAGAGTTTAATAAGGGTGATGTTAAATTATTAGATCATTATCATACATATCCTATATCTATGTACACAGAAACAGATTATATACCATATGATCCTGAAAATAAATATATTAAAACAGTTTATAAATTACTTTACTCTTTATTTCCTGAAGATGAAATGGATGCTCTTGATTTTATACTATATTACTTTAGTACATCGTTAGATTGGTTTCCTAAAGAAAGTTTATTCTTAATTTTAGAAGGGTCTGGATGTCATTCAATCAATACAAAAATTTTAATGTATGATAAATCTATTAAAATGATTCAAGATATTATTGTTGGAGATCAAATTATGGGTGATGATTATACACCAAGAAATGTATTAACATTATTTAGAGGTAGAGATTCTATGGTTAAAATAACACTAAATACAGGTCATTCTTTCATAGTAAATCAAAATCATATATTATCAATTAAATTTAATGAACTTTCTAAAATTAAATTCAAAAATGATTTATATTATACAATATGGTATGAATATCATTTTAATAGATCAATTAAAAAATGTATTAAATGTCATTCTAGTATGTTAGCGGCGTCTAAACATTTAGATTTTATAAAAGAAACTAAAATTAATAATATAGTTAAAAAAAATGATATTATTGATATTAAAGTATGTGATTTATACAAATATCCTAAATATTGGTTATTAAAAAATTATGTAAATTTATATAAACCTAATGATGATACTTTATATGGATTTGATATGGAATATACTGATATTGATGATTATTATGGATTTGAACTTGATAACAATCATCGTTATTTAACTGAAGATTTAATAGTTCATCATAATTCTAATGGTAAATCTGTTCTTATAGAGTTTTTTAGAGAAACATTAGGTGAATCTTATGCTCGTCGTATGCCATTATCATTTATTACTGGACAATCAAGAACAAAATCTGCTGCTGCTGATCCCTCAATGATGGAAATGAAATTTGCTAGATTTGTAAATTATTCAGAAAGTGAGCGTAATGAAAAAGCTAATATAGCAACAATTAAAGAATTAACTGGCGGAGATTCTATGTCTGCTCGTCAGCTTTATAAAGAACAAGAAAATTTTAAACCTAATTGTAATCATTTACTGGCTACAAATCATCATTTAAGAATTGAAAGTAATGAATATGCTGTATGGAGACGTTTTATAATATATAAAATGAAAAAAATATTTAAAGAAAATCCTAATCCTGATTGTAAATATGAAGCTAAAAAAGATACCAATTTTATCAATAAAATTAAAAATGATAAAAGATATCGCTCAGCATTTCTTGCTATTTTAGTTCATTATCGTAAAAACTTATATGATAATTATGATGGACAAATTTTAAGAGTTCCTCATCCTACTATTAAAAAAGAAACTAATATATATAGACAACAAGAAGATATATATGAAAGATTTATAGTTAATAGAGTATTTTATAAAGAAAATAAATCAGATCAATCTATGGATGAATTTCTTACTATATTTAGAAATTATTATCGTAATGAAAATGGAGAAAGATTAAAAATTAAAAATGATGAATTAAAATACTTATTTACTAATTCAAGTATCCAACAATTTATCAAGGTTGATACTAGTGGAATGTATATATTGAAAAATATTTATACTGTTGATGAAGCTGCTCCTATTATTCCTGGATCTATTTTACTTAAAGAATATTTGAAAAAGTAAAAAACTTAATAAATTAATTTAAAAATCTATACACAACTTGAATTTTTTTATATATAATTATAAACAATAATAAAAAATTTATATTATGGAAGATTATTTATACCACGTTCAATTAAATATGTTAAACCTAATTACTAATATTATGACTAATTATAACTTAACCGTAGAAAATATTAATGAATATATCGCAGAATATAATAAACCAAATGAAGTAGATAATTCTAATGAATTCAATGAAGTAGATAATTCTAATAATTATATTAAATCTGATGAATATATTATATCAGAAGAATCTATTATATCAGAAGAATCATATGAATATAATAAATCAGATGAATCTAATAAATCAGATGGATCTAATGAATCTATTACATCAGATGAGTTTAAAACAAAAATTAGTATATCTAATCCTATAGATATTGTAAAAAAAAGTAAAGATAATAAATTATCATGGAGTGATATGGATATGGATATGGAAAATGATAATAAATCAAATAAAAAACTATATGTAATTAATAGAAGAGAATTTAGAGATGCTCTTACATCTGGATATAAGATTTGTAATAATTATAATAAATGTCCAGATGTTGATTGTAAAAAAATACATATAGTAAATGAAAATTTATGTACGCACGCTGGACGTAATAATTATTGTGATATAAGTGAATGTGATAAAATTATTATTAAAGCTTGTAGAAAAGGCAAGAAATGCTCGGATAATTTATGCTCTTTTAGACACTAAAAGTTAGTTATTTAAACATAATTTTATATAGATATAATTAAAACTAATAAATTTTATTTATCAAAATTGAAAATTTTATAAAATTTATATGAGAACCAAATATATATTTTATAAATTACAAAAAAATATTACAAAATATAATTAATTCTTATATAGTTCTAAATATAAGAATTTCTTAAGTAGTTATATATTTTTAATATATAATTATAAAGAACTTACTAATTTTATATAAAATTAGTAAGTCTTTTAGAACGGAAAGAAATGCTCGGATAATTTATGCTCTTTTAGACACTAAAAGTTAGTTATTTAAACAAAAAAATAGATATTTTATAATATTTATTTTTTTGTTATATATTATTTATTTTTTAGCTGGTTTTTTAGCTGCTGGTTTCTTACCTGCTGGTTTTTTAGCAGCTCGTTTTTTAGCAGCTGGTTTCTTAGCTGCTGGCTTTTTAACTGGTTTTTTAGCACCTCCTAGAACTTTTGCGTCAGTCATTGTTATATAAGAATTATTATATCGTTATTATTATATCTATAAAAAAGATACATTTTATTTAAATTAAAAAATAAATATATGTTAAATTGATATAAGTTATATAGAATATAAAATCTAATTAAATAAAAACTATAAATTTACACGTTAAAAAATTTATTAAATTATGTCAATTCCTAGACAATTAATAAAATCATTTGAAATTATACAAAATTGTAAATTAGTAACTACAAATAATCCAACTGAAGATAATTTAAAAGAATTTGGTAAAGCAATGAATAATGCTATACCTGAAAGTGATAATGAGATTTCATATATGATTTATAAATTTATGAGAGGTATGTATCTTAAAGATAAACCTAAATTCATTGAGTATATTAAAAATATACATTATTATCAAGCAATGATTTTATGGACTGATTATGATGATATTTTAGAATATTTTGGATTAAATGGAGTGGTATTTCTAGGGTGGAATAAAGCAGTTAATAAATATCAAGCATCAAAGATTGATACAACTAGAAAAAAAGAAAATAAACATGTATATAATCAAAGTAGTAATACATTTATAAATAATTTTAAAAAAATAGAATATTCTATTGAAGAGCAAAGTAAATCAATCTTAAAGAATTTTACAATTCCTGAAGATAAACCAATAGAACAAACAATAAAATATACTGATAATATTACACAAACTGATAATAATACAAAAACTGATAGTAAAAAATTAATAGAAGAAAAAATAAATTTATTTGAAAGAGATGATGATTTTGATATATTGTATAGTAGAGTTGGTGAAATTCAAAAAAAAATTAAAACTATATCCTTATAAATATATTTTATGTTTATTTCTATATCTGAAATAAATAAAGAATTTTGTAAGTATGATGATGGTATGTATGCGTCAATAAATAATTGTAATCATTATTTATTAGACAAATTGGTATTAACTGCTGGATGTGATAATTATTGGATGAGTCGTAAATCAATACATATTTTAGAAAATGGAGTGGATATTATATCAGAAGATAATGAAGATATACCTTATTTAGAATTGATTACTACTAAAAATTGGATAACTTTATTAAATGGTAGATATTCTAAACCATTTGTTATAAAAAATTTAGAATTTATAAATGGATGGATAAAACAATTAGTAATTATAATTAAAGATTATAATTTTAATCTTTTGTATGATTATATAGTTTTATATATAAATATAAAAGATGCTGTATTAGAAGCGTATAAATTGTATAAAACACAAATAGAAGTAATGACTAAAGATTTAGATATTATTATATTTAAATCTTTAGTTCAAGTAAATAATGGATTAGAATTTACAATAAAAAAATTTAAATACTTTTCAATTTTAAATAGAAAAAAAATAATATCATTTATAGAATTATATAGTAATATAAATAAATTTAAACTAAAAAAACTTAAAGATTCTTTATACAACTAAATATATTTTTTTATATATTAAACATTTGATTAAATGAATTTTGATTAACAACATTGGATGTTTCTTTTTTAACTCTATGACAATATTCCCACAAAGCGGCGGATCCAAACTTCTTTTTTTTTGGATTTGCTAATATATACTGGATTTTATCTTCAGTATTAATTAAACTACTAAATACTACTAATTTTTTATAATTAGGTTTATTATCATTTGATTGTTCAAATATTTTATATGATATTTTTTCAATTTTTTTTCTTTCATCTGTTCCAACACCTGAACTTGCTTTTAAGAAAAAAGTAGTTGCTATTTTTTTTGTAGTAAATATAGATATATGAGCATTAGATCTTAATGGTACTGGTATAATACTTTCATTCTGCATGGTGAAAATTGTAGTTACTCTATAATGTCTTCCTTGAAAAAATAACTTTTTTGTTTCTTCTAAATCTTTCCATTCTTTAATTGAAGCAGCGCAATCATCTATAATCAATAATAAATTTGGATTAATTTCTAAATTATTTAATATAGTCATTTCTGTATCACTTAATTTCATATTAATTAATTTATATTTATTATCTCTAATACAACTTCTCATAATTTTTACAACCTTTTTTTGATGTCTTGATTGTAATTCATCTAATACTGATTCAGCTTCATCTAAATCATATGTAGATTTTACTTTACTAGAACTATCTTTAAGTAATTTATCTAATTTTTGAACCTTATTTAAAGATACTCCATCATTAACTAAATTAAAAATTGGTCTTAATATATCTATATCTCTAACCATATTATACATAGCAATAGCGTTAGTCTGTCTAGTAAATATTTTTCTCATTAATCCAGCAGTTAAATCATCATAAATACATTCTTCAGGTATAATTTTATCATAATCACCATTAGTTGAATTAGTTGGACAACAAACAAACCCTAATGGTACAACATCTCTAAGCGTATTTAATATATGTAAAATTATTGAACTTTTTCCAGTACCAGTTGTTCCATATAAAATAGTTAATACATTTAAAAAATATTTTTTTTCATCATCAATTTTAGGTACAGCATAATTATCTATATAAATTGTATCACTCATATATTGTTTTATATTAAAATTAAGGATATAAATTAGAATTAAATATAATAATAACATTTTAAATAAATAATTATTAACATATTTTTTTGTTTGTTTAAAATTGATAATTCAATATGATAATATATAACAATATTATTATGTAATATTGTTATATACTGATTTATTACAAAATTTTATAGGTGGGGGTGCGAACCACTTTCACCTATAGAAACAATGTAAAATTTCTTTTAATTAATAATAAATGTTATTTTAGTATTAATTTACAATTCATATATTATAATTAGAGCAGGTATATTTAATAGTTATAATTTAGTGTTAGATATAATATCATACGTAATATAATATAATATCATATTATAAGAGATATTCAATGATACATGTTAAATTAGATATAAATATTACTTATCTATAAATTATATATATTATGTAAAAGACTAAATAATGTTAATGTATTTATAAATTAAAGAAATTTTACATTGATATATATGTATATATATTTGCGTGTGTATTTATGCGTGTATATTTTTTTTAATAATTATAAAATTGATTCTAAATTAACATATTTATAAATAACATAATATATTAAAATATGATTTATCATATGAATAAAAAACTTCTTGAGTTAAATAAAAATAATTCTAATATAATAGGATTATATTTTTCAGGAGAATATTGTAAATTTTGTAAAGAATTTACTCCATTTTTAATTGAAAATTATAATAAATTTTTAGATAATGATATAGATATTATCTATATATCATCTGATAAAACTATTGAACAATATAACAATTATACAAATGATCACCCTTGGAATTTGCTATCATATGATGAAATTGAATTACGTAAATCTTTGAGAGAACAATTTGATATTAAAACAATACCAGCATTGTTATTCTTTGACATTAATCAAAATACTTTACTTGAATGTAATGGTAGAAATATAAATAATGAAAATTTTGATGATTATATGAAAACTTTAAAGAATTTAACTAATAATAACTATGATTCTGATGATAATGATTTTTAATAAAATTGATTATTTTTATGTTAAAATACATAATCAAGTAATTTTGTTAAGAAATGAGGAATATTAATAAAAGTATGTTAAGAAGAATAAGAAATGATCCATCTAATCAAAAATGGGGATATATATCAAAGTCTTATAGATTGACTTATATATTCTTAGAGGAGTTTGAAGAGTTTGTATATTGGAGGTTAATAAGTAAATTTCAAAAACTGAATAATATGATGCTTAAAAGATTCAAAGATAGATTGAATTGGGATATTGTATCAATATTTCAGAATCTAACTGAACAACAATTACATGAATACAGGGATGTTATTAATTGGGATGAAATTTCAATTTCTCAGAAATTATCTGAAAGATTTATGGAAATTAATAAAAAAAATATTAATTGGATCGCCATTTGTAAATCTCAGAAATTATCTGAATCTTTTATATGGAAATATAAACCTCGTTTAAATTTCATATTAATATTTGAATATCAAACACATATATCAGAAATGTTTGTTTTAAAATGTATGAATTATCTATGTGAAATTGATAATGAAGAATCAATGAAAGTATATTGGGATATAATTTTCAAACATAGATTATTATTATCTAATATGTAAATTACACATTTTATAATATATATGATTTTATTTTTTTTATAAAATTGAATAATTTTATGTATTCATATATTCATATAATGTCTTATTGCTCAGCTATGGTAAGAAATAATAATTGTAAATTTAAAGCTAAATATAAATTAAATAATCAAAATGAATATTTTTGTAAATTACACATTTTATCTTATTGTAATATAAAATTAAATATGAATTATAAATCTATTGATGATATACCAAATTTAAAAATAATTGATGAAATATCTTCTGAAAATATTATAAATGAAGTTTTACAAAATATTTATAAAATACATAATTATAAACTGACTAAAATTATTACTAATAATAATAAAAAAAAGATAGAAGTATTGGTTTATATTAATAACAATGAGTTAGAAAAATATAATCTTACTATTGTAAAAACTTTAAAATTAATTGATGAATATATGAATATATCATCAAGTTATGCTAGTATTTTATCAATATTAAAAAAACCAATATGCGTACCAATTGTATCATACTATCAAGATACTTTATTTAATAATTTATGTTTAGTTAGAGGGTGGAAATATCATAATTGGTATTATGAATTAAATAATATTCACTATCCATTAAATATTGATAATAATAAAAATTTAATAATAAATTTAATTGAATTAATTAAAAATTCTCAGCAGTGTAGAATTATTCATGGATCAATTGAATTAAAAAATTTAGTTCAATTAGAAGAAAAAAAATTATCATCCGTAGTATTTAAGTCTTTAAAATATGCTTCATTTTGGGGTGGAAAGTATGAAAATAAAGTTGATGAAGAATCGTTGTTAGATAACAATATTAAGTATGATTATTTAATTTGCTCACGTAGAATAAATGATAAAAAATATCCTTGTAGATATGATGATTTTGAATCTCTTTTATACTTAACTTTAAAATTATTAAATTATGAATTTCCATGGTTAGGTTTAATTAATCATAATGAAATTGTTATAGAAAAAAATAAATTTCTTTTATATTTAAAAGATAGTAATAATATTAATTTATCAAACTTAATTAAATTAATATTAAATTCTGATTATGAAGATTTGCCTAATTATAATAAATTATTAGAATATTTTAGTAATTTATTTTAAATAAATTGAATGTAATATAATAAAAAAATAATTATGAAATTATTAAATAAAATATATCAATATTTCTATATTATAATTGAATATATTATAGATATTGACTATACTTATGAAATTGATTTAGAGCAAGGTCTAAAATATGATTAATCTGAACTCTTCTTTTCTTCATCATCAACAAGAGCTTTTTTTAGATCAGTAGCAAATGATTCAAATAAATTTCCAATAGTTTTATAATTTTGAACTTCAACTGGTACTCGTTGTGAGCATACATTAATAGCATTAATAATATAATTAACATCACTTGTTTTCATTTCTACTCTTTTTTTATCTACACTAGAATCTAGTGTTTCTATAATTGTTTTATATACTTTACCTACATCTACATATTCACTAAGTTCAAAAGCTCCTTTCTTGCCATACAAAACAAGTAAATCTCGTGCTTTGCTTACATCGGATACATTAACTGATACTGACATTTTTTAAAATAGTATTTTTTAATTCTTTAATTATTATATTTAGTTAATAATTAATTCAAGATAATAAATGATTTAATAAAATTGATTAATTTAATCTAAAAATATATCAATAAAATTTATATAAATCTAATGATGGAATTAAGCCATGATGTAATTGATATAATAATAGACTTTTTACCTTATTTAAAGCAAAGTAAAATACAAAAAAAGTATTATAATAAAATATCAAAAATATCAATAAATAAAATAATTAGATCAATGAAATATAATAAAAAAAGATTATCTAATTTATCATCTTGTATAAATAATATAAATTATACAAATTACACAAATTATATAAATATAAATAACTTATCAGTAAATTCAATAAAAGCTAATTACATTTTATATTATCCAAGTGAATCAAAATTAGATTATATTATATTTGTATTATGTTATTATAGTGCTTTTGATATTGATATAGATTTTCTATCTAAAGAAGATATTGAATTAATTTTAAAGAATAAAACTAACCATTTAGATATAAATATAAATCAATTATTTAATAAATTGATTGATTTTATGAGTATTCAAGATTTATATATATGTGGATGGTGAATTAAATGTAATTTAATTAAAACTTTCTTTTTTTGATATAATATAAAATAATGAAAGTATGATAACATTTTCCTCAGAATTTATTGAAAAATGTCAGATGCTAATTAAGATTGGTGCGTTGTTATGTATATTTCCAATTGATTTATATAAAAGAGTATCTGAAGTTAATGATAATCTAGAAAAAAATAGATTATTTGTTAGTGATTTAGAAGATTTAATAAAATTATCTAAATTATTATTAGATAGAGAAGAATTATCATTTTTATTAAAATTAGATATTCTTAGTAATACAATTTATTTAAATTTAAAAATTAAAGAATTTGCTGAAATAAAAAAAAGTTGTGGCATGCATTGTCTTATTTAATTATTTATTTATTTATTTATTTATTTTGTAATTCTTATAGAATCTAATTTTCTGATCATTTCATCAAGTTCTGAATCAGTTGATTTAATAGTCCAACTGATAATAATTAATGTATAATTTAATGAATAATGAAGTTTAACTTCATAACCTTTTTTTTCTAACTCTGAAATTATATTATAGTAAATAGGCACTTGAACTTCTTTATTTTTAATATTATTATCTAATTGTTTAAAATTCATGGGTAGTTTAAATTCTATTTTTGATAATCCTGCGTCATGAGCATTCATAATAGCAGTATTAATTCTATATAACAATTCTTGAGTGCTTTCGGCTATTGTAATTTTATATAAACTATTTTTTTTAAGTGAATTAGCACTACTTAAAATATTTCTATATTCCATGATTACTTATAATCTTTTATATATTTCTTGTATTTTAGTTTCTAATTCATTATTTTTTTTATATAAATCTTTAATTGTTGAAATTAATATTGGAATAATTTCAGTATATGAAACATTCATTGATAAATTAGCAGGTGATTCTATATCATTTTCTATAGATGATTCTATATTATCAGGTGTAAATTGGACTAATTCTTTAAAATCAGATCTAATAACATCTTGAGCTATTAGTCCAAATCTCTTTTTATTTTTATCAGTTTTATATGTAAAAGATACAGGATTACTTTCTAAAATAAATTTTTTACATATATCAATATCTAAATCATTAATATTTTCTTTTAATCTTCGGTCTGATGTAATACAAATAGTTCCATTTACAATTACAGAACTTGTTGTTCTGATAGAATAATTTGATGGAGGTGTATTAAATTTACCAGTACTACCATCACTATTTAAAAATCCAACAGTTCCAGTTAATACAAAACTTGTTGAACCAACTTCTAATGGCATTGTTGTATTTGTTGTATTACCAATTTGAACACATCCGCTATTAGATGTTATATTTAATACACCTGATGAAACATTTAAATTAGCAGGTGAAGAACTTCCTATTGATAAATTTGATAATATATTAATTTTAGTTCCAGATGTAGCAATATTTAATACACCGCTTGAATCAGTACCAAAATCAGTATAATTAGTTTCAGTTCCATTATTGTTATTATTAATTAACCTCATAGAATAAGCAGATCCCCCGCCATTAATAGATAATGTTCTTACAGGTACGCTTGTTTGAATTCCAACTAATCCAGATGCTTTAATTATAAATTTTCTTGATGATGTTGATGGAGTTGTTCCATAATTTCCAATAAATAAATCTGCTGATGAGTCTAATGTATTAGTACTACTACTACTAATTAAAGCAGTTGTTGAATTAGTATTTAATCTAAATAATGTTGTTGGTCCTAATACAATATCACTATTAATTGTCAATGTATTATTCAATGTTCCAAAACTTGTTATAAATGGTTGAGCAGGTGTTTTAATAACTCCATATAATTCATCTGATGTAATAGAAGTTAAACCACTAACTGCTTTAGATCCATCTAAAATAATTGCTTTATTAGCAAGTGTAGTTCCAGGTACAACACCACCAACTCTATTTAATTCAGTAGCAGTAGCAGTTACTAATGTTCCTGATAAATATAATCCTTTACTTGTTCCATTATGAGTAATAATATTTAAACTATTATTTGTAGCTACTGATACAGTTTGTGATGCGGTGCTGAGTAATAGATTTCCAGTACTATCAATTGTCATACCACCACTTCTTGGCGTTAATAATCCAGATTGAGAACTAAATACAGTAATTGAATCTGATACTGATAATCTTCTTGGTACATCAAATGATGTATTATCCCACGCCATACTATTTAATGGAATAAAACTTTTTATTAGTGTAATTGAGCTCCATTTTACTACTAATTTTTGTGTATCAGTTATATTTTGATATTGAATATAGATTGGAACCCATAGATCAGCAGTTAATTCAATTGAATTAGAAGTATATTCAAGTCCAGTATTAGTATCCCATATATTTAAGACTAAAACATTATTGACCCATATACGGGCTCTACTAGCAGCTATAGCATAAAATGTATATGGTTCAGTATAAGTTGGTTTAATATATCCTATTATATCTAAAGAATAATTAGAAATTAAACCTATTGGATCATATTCATTTAAATTAATATCTGTAATAACATCAACATCAACTAATCTACCTGATACATCTGGACCTGTAAATTGTCTTATTAATAATTCACCTGTATTAAAATTATTTAATGGTCCTGATAATGTTAAATCAGAGATAGTAAAATTATCAGCAGATAAATTTACACAACTTAGAGATGTAGAACTTAATGAAGTTATTCCTGTTATTGATTTTGAAGCATCTAAAATTAAAGCTTTAGATGCTGTTGCTATACCAAGATTAACCTTTAAGTAATTTAATTCAAATGCTGTAGTTTGTACCAATGATCCTCCTAAATATAATCCAGCAGAAAGTCCATTATGAGATGGTATATTAAAAGAATCAGCAGTTCCTAATGTAATATTATTACCAGAAGCATCTATAATAAGATCACCACTTGTATCAACAGTCATAGTTGTTAAATTTGCTGCTGATGTAGAAGTGTTGTAAATAGTTAATGAATTTTGACTAAAATGGTTAGAACTATTAGATGGAGGGTTATTATCCCAAGCTAAAGATGATGATGGAATATTAGTTAATCCATTACTTGGAGAAGACCATTGAACATTAAATAAAGTAGATGACACAGAATCTATTTGATATTGAATATATATTTTAACCCATTGACCAGCATTTAAGAAAATAGAAGCAGATGTTCTATAACCTCCTAATGAAACCCAAGAATGTAATAATAATACATCATTAACCCATAATCTTACTCTATCATTACATAATACAAAGAATGTATATGTTTCTGAATAAGCTGGTAATATATAACCAATAATTTCACAAGAAAAATTATTAGTTAAATCTGCTGGTTGAAAGTTTTGAAAATTTAAAGTTGGTAATAATTGCATGTCGATAAGTCTTCCAACTAAATTAATCATAGAATAAGTTTTAATAATAACACCACCAGTATTAAAATTTGAAATAATACCAGATAATGATAATTGAGATGCTACTAATTTAGTAGCAGTTAAAACATTAATATTACTAATAGAATTAGCAACATTAGTTACTAAAGCTCTTCCAGATGTAGCAGTACCGGGTGTAACTGAAGTATAATTTAATTGATTTGCTGTAGAAACAACTAATACTCCTCCTAATCTTAATCCATTAGAACCTCCATCATGTCCTGTAATATTAAGTGTAGATACTGAATTAATATTTGGTTGAGCTGCTGTAAGCATAGTTCCTGATATTGTAGTAGTACTGAAATTATTAACTCCTATAAAATCTAAATTAGAATCAAGAACTACTGCTTTATTTGCTATAGCAGCTCCAGCAGATGTATTAATTCTATTAATCTGAGCAGCAGTTGCTGTTACTAAAGTACCACCTAGAGATAATCCTATAGATAATCCATTATGATTACTTATATTTAAAACATTTACAGTAGTAATATTTGGTTGTGCTGCTGTATTTAATATACCTGTTAAAGTAGTTGCTCCTAAATTATTAATACCTGTTATATTACTTGAAGAATTTAATACTAATGCTTTAGAAGCAGCTGCTATACCATCGCTTACATTAATTTTATTTATTTGATTTGCTGTTGCTGTTATTAAAGTACCGCCTAGAGATAAACCTATAGTTGATCCATCGTGGTTACTAATATTTAAAATATTTACTGCTTGAATAAAAGGTTGATTGACTGTTTTAACTGTTCCAAATATATTAGATGAACTAATTGTTGTAATTCCTGAAATTTCACCACTTCCATCTAATACTAAAGCTTTTAGTGCTAAAGCATTACCTGGATTAACAACTAATCTATTTAATTGATCAGCAGTTGCTGTTATTAAAGTACCACCTAAAGATAAACCTGTAGTAGAACCATTATGATCTTCAATATTAATTGATTGTAATAATCTTATATTAACCTGACTGCTTGTTGATAAAACACCTCCTAAAATAGCAGCAGATACTGTATTTAAACCAGTTATTGTTTTATTTGAATCAAGAACAACTGCTCTTAAAGCAGTAGCAACTCCGGGTGATACATTAATTCTATTTATTTGAACAGCACTTGAAGTAATTAAAACTCCGCTTAATGATAATCCTGTAGAAATACCATTATGATTTTGAATATCTAATGTATTAACAGTTGTTATATTTGGCTGAGAAGTTGTTATTAAAGTTCCTGTAAATGTATTAGCAGTTATATTATTGATATTAAATATAGATCCATTAGAATCTAAGACTAAAGACTTCATAGCAGTTCCAACACCTGGATTAACATTATTATAATTTAATTCTTCAGCAGTTGCGGTTACTAAAACTGCTCCTAACATTAATCCTTCAGTTAATCCATCATGATTAGAAATTCTAAGAGTATTTACAATATTGATATTTGGTTGTGTTGATGTTTGAATAACACCTGATAAATTACTTGCTGATAGATTATTAATATTTGTTATATTTCTAGCACTATCAAGAACTAAAGCTTTAGAAGCTTGTGCTGATCCAGGTGTTGTATCAATATAATTAATTTTTAAAGCAGTTGCTGTTATTAAAGTACCTGCCAGAGATAATCCAGTTGTATTTCCATTATGATTTGCTATATCCAATACATTAACTGATATTATATTTGGTTGTAATCCAGTTAATAAAGTTCCAGATAATGATGTAGCACCAATTATATTAGCACCTAAAACATTTTTACTAGCATCTAAAACTAACGCTCTTGACGCTACTGCTGTACCAGGTGAAACTGCTATATAATTAAGTTGCGTTCCAGTTGCTATTACTAATTGATTGCCTAAAATTAAACCATTTGAAGAACCATTATGAGAACTAATTTTAAAATTTGTTCCATTATCAATAGAAACTAAACCCCCAGTTGAATTAATTATAAGCTCACCTAATGAAGATACATTTAAATTAGTATAATTAGTATTATTATAAGCTAATCTTAAAACTTGTCCAGTAGCATTAGTTATAGTTATTTTATCACCAAATGTAGATAATCCATTAACATTTAATGAACCTAAACTACTTAAAGAAGTAATATTTGGTTGAGGTCCAGTTGTTAATATTCCAGATAAACTTGATGCTGATAAGCTATTAATATTTGATATATTACGTCCAACATCAAATACTAAAGATTTAAGACCTTCAGCAATACCGGGTGTTGTTATATCCAAATAATCTAAAGAAGCTGGAGTTATATTAAAAGGTGCTCCAGCAATACTTAATTGTGTTGTAATATTCAGAGTATCTATTTCCGTTATATAAGGCTGAGGGCCTGATGTTAGTACTCCAGTTAAGATATTTGATGATAAGTGATTAATACCACTCACATTTGAACTTCCATTTAATACAAGAGCTTTAAATGGAGCAGCAACACCTGCTGGATTATCTAAATAATTTAATTCAACAGCAGATGCCGTTACTAAACCTCCATTTAATTTTAAACCAATAGTGCTACCATTATGATCAGTAATATCAAAATTTTTCTTAATAGATGTTGTTAAATCAGGATCTAATACCAAATTATCACATGAAGGAATCATTAAAACATTACCATTAGATGTAATTCTTGAATCAAAGTAAAAACTATCTAAATAAGATAATCTTAATGTTGATGTTGTAGAACTATCATTATTAATAGTTAATCTTGATTCTGATGCTTCAGTATTAATACTAATCTTTTGATCTTCATCAACAATTAAAGCAATTATATTATTTGTTTTCATTACAATATTACTTTCAAAACCAACATCATTAACAGAAACAGAAGTATCATCACTTTGTAAAACATTTCCAGGAATTACTGCGGGTATTGTAATATTTCCAGGTAGTGGAGGATATGTCATAATTTTAATTTTTTATAAAACAATTATATTTTATAAGTTAATTATATTGTAATTATATTGTAATTATATAATAATGTTTTAATTAGTTTTAATCAAAGTTTTTATCAAAAAAAAAATACAAATCATACTTATATTTAATATATAAATACGATTTTTAATTACCGTTTATAACATGTTTATAAACGCATAACTTATTAAATAAGAATTAATAAAATCAATTTCTTTAAAAATTTAGAAATTTGTAGTTAATTCTTATTGTGATTATATTTTATATTAATAGTATTTAATATTCAAATTAAAAAAAAATAAAGTATTTTTTAAATAATTATTTATTTTGATTATTTTTTTATTTTTATTTTTATTTTTGTTTTATTTATACATATTGAGCTAAAAGATATCCAAATGGCATACCTACAAATGGTACGCACATTGGTACCCAGAACCAATGACTTTCAGCAGTAAATGGATCTGTTCCATAAATAATCATAGATGCTAAACGTGGTGCCAAATCACGCGCCATATTAAAAGCAAATCCATTAGATCCTTGAAATAAAGCAAGACCTCCAAGAACTAAACCAATAACAAAGGGTTTATATTTATTATCAGGTGATTTTAGAATACCAAACATAAGAAAGGCGCTACCTAAAAACTGATCTAAAATAGAAGCAAATAATGAATTACCTGGATCTTTAAGAGTTCCAAAAGATCCAATTAAAGCATTATTTTTAACAAGATTATTAATTTTACTATAATAAACAGCAATAACTAACAATGCTCCTAAAAACCCTCCTAACATTTGAGCTACTAAATATGCTAAAAATTGTGTAAATTCAATTTTTTTATTAATCCATAGAGTAAATGATACGGATGAATTTAAATGTGCTCCACTTTTAGATGCTAAAACAATACCAGACGTTAAACCTAAAGCAAAACAAATTGAAATTTGTAATTGATCAGGTGCTCCCGACAATACCGCTTGATTAACTCCTGCTAATGAAATATATACAAATAGAGCAGTTCCTATCATTTCACGAAATGAATCCTTTGTTAAAGTTCTTTCTTCTTCAAAGAGTCCATCAGGTGTTCTACTTCTTGGTGTATTCATATCAATTACTTCTTCACGATAAGTCATATTATTATCTTACTTTTATATTATAATTATTTATATTAAGATTAGTTATTAAATTTTAATAAAATTAATTATGATATTTTATTTTTAATATCATTATAAAACATAGTAAAAATAAGTTCATGTGTTTTAACTACAGAATTTAATTTTACAACTTGAATTAATAATATTCCGATAATAAATACCAAAATAATAATTATATTTTCCCAGAATTTAGATTGATTTTGATCATTTAAAATACATTGATTACGATGAACTAAAGGTTGGTTGTTTATATAATTTTCAACTAATTTTTTATTATCATATTCTGGAGGTCCTGATCTTAAAATATTATACTCAGGCTGACCCCATACTGGATGTCCATCTATAAAAATAGAATTTGGTTTAACTTCAAAATTTGATTTATTTACTAAAGGATTTTCTATAACATTAACTTTTGATGGAGCAGAGTCTATTGCTGTTGGTTGTTTAATTGTAATCTCACTACGTTTATTAATATAATCATTTGAATCTTTATATATTTCACCTACATTTTCATAAAAATTATCTATATCATAAGGATCACTCCACTCATGAAACATTCTTAATTACAAAATATATATTCTTTATATATGAATATATATAAAAATTATGAATTTATTGTTCAATTATTTTTTTAATCCAAATCTCCTTCAATATTATCTTCAATATCATCTATATCAATATCATAAGCCATAAATGTAATATCTTCATCATCTTCATCTTCTATATCTTCATCTAATACAGTATCTTCATTTTCATCAATAATAGCATTGATACCAATAGATTTAAGTTTAGCAAAATTAAAATCTTTACGTCTTTTTTCTTGTGATATAATTTTATTTAAAATAAATTTACCTAATTTTATAATAATTATTTCATTTGTTTCAATCATAAAATTAAATAAAGTTAGTAAATGATATAATTTTATTTTATTATCATATGCTTTAAAATCATATGCTGGAAGTAATTTCATATCTATTTTTGTTATTTTGTTTTTAACCATAAATAACTCTTTAACAAAATCAAAATATTCAATATCAGGATGTTTATTCATATCATAAGAAATATTACTAGCATAAGAATATCTTTCATATACTAATTTTATATATGAATCTAAATAATTATTATCTAATTGTTGTAAGTCTTTACTATCTATTTCAAATAATTTTGATATAGTTAAAATTATTTGATTAATTTTAGCATCTAAATCTTCATAATTAATTGAATCTAATAACTTAGAATCATCTTTAATATACTCATCCGTTTTAATAATAGAATTATAATTATTTAATGATTTAATTAATTTATTTTTTTTATATTCTTCAAATTTAGATAAATATTGTTTATAATATGTTAAGTCATGTTCTAATAATTGCTTTTTAGATACATCACATTGAAGACATTTATTATTACCTTCTTCATATACATGAATATCTTTAATAGGACAATTATTTAAATATAAATCAAAAAATGCGTCTATTGAAATTTCTGTATTAATTAATTGTTCAATAGAAGAATTAGATTTTTCTGATACTTTATCTAAAGTAATTCCACATATAGAACATTTTTCTTTAATAAAATTATGTTTAGTTAAAACTTTTTGATTATCACAATATATTAAATTTAAATTGGTTAATTCAAATATTACTTCTCTTTGGTTTGTATCAGATAAATAATATTTAGGATTTTTTATTAAATTATAAATTATTTTACTTTTTTCTAATTCATAATTTTTAACAAAATTAGAAATATCTTTTTCAATTTCTATTCCATTATATTCTGTATTAACCAAGAAATTTCTAATATTATTATATGATTCTGATATATATTTATCTTGATCATTATTTATCTTAGTTTTAATTTCTATGATATTGTTATATAAATTACCTTTAGTATCTTTTTTTATTTCAATACCCATAACATCTTTAAAATTCATAAATTTTTCATTATTTGATTTAACTGATAATTTATTATTTCTAGCATAAATATATTGTAAATAAGAATAAACTGGACTTTGTATAATTTCTTGTGTTAATTTATATTCATTACTTTTTGATACTGTGGTTGTATCAGTAAAATTTACAATATCTTTTGCTATACGTCTATAATAATCTAATAATAAAGTTTTTATTTTATCATCACTAATAACTAAAACTTTATACTGAGCTGATTTTTTTATTATATCAAATGCTGCTGAAAATTCTGATTTTATAGAACCGCCATTTAGTTTTTTATCTTTAGTTATTTTAAAATCACTATTTTTAGTATCATCATTATCTATTAATAATTGTTTATTACTTTTAAGTATATTTACATTAATAACAATCATAGCACATAAGGATAAAATTAATGCTGATAGTTTTATATGTGATTCTATTAATTCTTCATTATTAAGCTTTTTAAATGAATATGATATATTTTCTAAATGATCTCTAATAATTGGTATTAATGATTTTAATAAATTTTTTTTATTTAAATTTAAAACACTTGGATCTATGTATGTATTTAACACTTTACTCAGTGTTAAAAATGAAATATTTTTATAAATATCAGTGTCTAAAACTTGTTTATTAAAATTTTTATCTTTATGAGCCACTTGGATTATATCATCACTTTTACCAAGCTCTTTTGAACAATACTTACAACTATAAGAAAATATATTAGATTTATCTAAAAATGCTTGTGTATTTTTATATCTATTTATTATAATTTGCTGAACATTATACAAAATATCAGTATCCGTATCAGTTTTAGATTCATTATTATAATTAATTTTCAATTCTGAGTAAAATTCAAACTCATGCTCACATAAAATAATATATTTACATTTTTTACAATGATAGTAATTATCATCTAAATTAGCATTAGTATCAATGTAAGGAAGTAATTTATTAAAGTTTGTAATAATATCATAAATTAATAAATCTGATGTTAAGTTTAATTCTTTTAATATCTCAATATGATTACAATTATTATTAATTAACGCATTTTGATAATCAAGATCTTTTTGTAATAAAATTTTAATTTCTTTCTGATGAGCAGGAGTTAATCTATTAATATTAAATCTATTAAATTTAGTAAAAATACCTCTATTATCTATAGAACTAAAATAAAATGGATATCTGTCTCTAGTAATTTTTTCAGCTCTTGTTTGTAATAAATTATTTTGTTCTTCATCTGATAATTTTAATAATACTTTTGTATTTTCAGATTTTATATAAGTTAATTTTTTTAAATATTCCATAACTAAGTTAGATTCATAACCATATAAATAAATTTGATCATATAATAACCAATTAGCGGTTGAATGTAATATCTCATAGTAAGATGCTGTAAATGTTATATCTATTTGCTTTTCTAAAATTAAATTTAATTTTTTAATAAAATTATTATTATTTAGAGGTTCTATTCTAATAATATCATAAAATTCTTCTTTTTCTATATGGTTTTTATTATCTATTTGATATAAAATAGAAGTCCATATATTGGTATATTCATTTAATTTATTTTTTATTAAATGTAAGATTTTATTATAAAGATTAACATCTTCATAAAATGATGATTTAATAAAATGTAAAGTTAAATTATTTTTCTTGATAGTATCAATTTCATTTAAATATGATATATCTAATTTATTTAATAAATATCCATCTGGATATTTTCTAAAATACTTTAATTCAAATGTTGTAAAATCAAGATTATTAATTAATTTTGATGAAAATGAAAACCCTAATAAAATATATTTATCACCAATTGCTAATTTTTTAATAATTGGATTTTTTTCATAATATATAATTGCTTCAGTATTAAATTGAGCTGTTAATGATACTCCTCGCTTACTTACAGTATTTATTGGTGATATTATTGGAATAGCGTATAGTAATATTTTTTTAATTGATAATAAATATAAATCAGTCGCTTCTCCAGTTTTTTCTGCTTCATAATCTAAAAATTCATTTATTGCTAAATCTTCTATTTGATATTTTTTATATCCTTGTGATAATAATAAATCGCCGTATATCGCTTTACCCTTTAAAATGGATGTGCTAATTATATTATCATTATTCATTTATAACAATAAATATAATTAAAAAAGTTTTTAGTGTATTAAGTATCTATATGATAGTAAATTAAAATAAGAAATCAAATGAACTCAAATGTTAATTAATTAAAAATAATTAAATAGAACTAATCTTGAAATTAATTACAAAATATTATAAGTGGTTCTTAAAAATAAAAAATCTAATTTATGAATCAAAATCAAGAACAAAAAAAAATTCTATCATTATTAGATGTATTAGGATCAACTATAGTTGATATTTTCTATAATCATTTACATGATAGAGCTATTGTTCTTAAAGAAAAGACTTCAAATAATCTTACATTATGTTATAAATCCGCTATTTGTGATTATATAAATACAAGAAATACTCCAGAATTTTATAAAACTTTAATTAATAGTATTCATTATTATACACGTATTTCTACTATTTATAATGATCTAAGTTTTATTGATTGTATCAATTTATATTCAAGTATATTTATACCAGAAGTTTATCTTAAATCTTTAACTGAAAGTCAGAAACATGACATTTTATCAATGGTTTTAAGAGAAACTATCAAATCATTTTCAGATAAGTTATTATCTGAATATCTAAGTTTAATAATTGATGAACATCAGGATCCAACTAATATTTCTTTAT
>JACCDO010163216.1_pt1 | contig 27621 bp, 16 predicted proteins | sample 7446101 | NCBI WGS metagenome assembly JACCDO01 (sample SAMN15323440, study PRJNA562643) | freshwater metagenome | isolation source: river surface water | place: USA:Blue River Watershed | collected 2017-08-16 | reverse complement strand
CACACTCGCCACTAACTTCACTGCTGGTTCTAATGTGAATGCCGCCAATGATGGGACTGATACAGATGCTGATGGGATTTGTAATAATGGCGATACTGATGATGATAATGATGGTTACAGTGATGCAGATGAACTCACTTGTGGCAATACCAATGCATTATTAAATACATCTAAACCCCTTGATACAGATAGTGATTTCCTTTGTAATGGTGTAGATACAGATGATGATAATGATGGGATTGAAGATACATCTGATCCATTTGCATTAGACCCATCTCAGTGTGGTGATTATGATGCTGATACTTGTGATGATTGTTCTGCAACACTCGCCACTAACTTCACTGCTGGTTCTAATGTGAGTCCATCAACAGATGGCACTGATACAGATGCTGATGGGATTTGTAATAATGGTGATACAGATGATGATAATGATAATTACAGCGATGCTGATGAAACCACTTGCGGTTCTAATCCTATTTCTGCAGCTTCTAAGCCAACTGATACAGATAGTGATGGACTTTGTGACAATGGTGTAGATAGCGATGATGATAATGATGGTATTCATGATAACACAGATCCATTTGCACTAGATCCATCTCAGTGTGGTGATTTTGATGCTGATACTTGCGATGATTGCGCTGGTACTCTAGCAACAGATTTTACAGCTGGTTCAAATGTTAATCCTTCTACTGATGGTACTGATACAGACAGCGATGGCATGTGTAACAATGGTGACACAGATGATGATGGTGATGGTTATAGCGATACTGATGAAACCACTTGTGGATCCAATACCATTTCTGCCGCATCTAAACCCACTGATACAGACAATGATGGTCTTTGTAACAATGGTGTAGATACAGATGATGATGGTGATGGTTATAGCGATGCTGATGAAACCACTTGTGGTTCTACCACAACATCCAATGCATCTCGCCCTGTTGATCGCGATAATGACGGTCTTTGTGATTATGGTGTAGATACAGATGATGATAATGATGGCACTGTTGATGGTACAGATACAGATGATGATAATGATGGTGTATTAGATGTAAATGAAAAAATAACAGGTGATGCATGTAATACTACAACCCCTAATGAATGCTTATCCAATATCTGTGATGCAACTGCACCTCATAAATGCCTCTAATTCTAAAAGTTGATATGCCCCTGATTCATTCCCATGGCATAATCTAAAAAATCAAAAGAAAATCACCGAATTTAAGGGAATTTAGTGAAGAAGCTAAAAGATTTCTTGACTAAAGGGCTAATATTTTGCAAAAAACACTCAAATTTTTTCAAAGGAATATATCGATTATGAGTGGTTCTACCTTTTTACATTTAATCCCTGGTGTGGCTAATGTCGATCATCAACTCAAGGAAATCTTAGGCAAAGGTCTTCTCACTGGAGAAAATCCTGTTGGCAGCGACTTTGCACATCTGATCATGGCGATCTTTATTTTTGTATTGGTCACCTTCTTGGCAATTCGTTATCGTTCTATTAGATCTAACGCCAAAGAATCATTGATCCCAGAAGATAAACTCAATGCCAGATCTGTGGTTGAAATCATCTCTGAAGCTACTTTTGGGATGATGGAAGGTGTGATGGGCAAGGAAGCAGCAAAGTATTTCTTTCCTTTAATTGCTACCCTTGCTTTCTTTATTCTCTTCTCTAATCTTGCTGGTTTAATCCCTGGATTACTCCCACCTACAGATAAATTATCTACCACCATCGCCCCAGCATTGATCGTGTTTTTTGCGACCCATATCTATGGACTCAAAAAGAATGGGATCGAACACATCAAGCACATGTGTGGACCAATGATCGCTTTAGCCCCATTAATTCTTGTCATTGAATTGATCAGTCATACAGTGAGACCCATTAGTTTGGCACTCAGACTTTTTGGTAACATGGTAGGTGATCACATGGTTCTTGCGATCTTCTTAGGTCTTGTGCCTTTTGTTGTTCCTATTCCAGTGATGGTTTTGGGTTTAATCGTTTGTGTGGTACAAACCCTTGTGTTCTGTTTGCTCAGTGTTGTCTATATCAGTCTTGCGATTGAAGACCTTAAACATGGTCATGGTGATGATCATGATGAAGCACATGCACACTAAAAAAAAATTTGCATTAATCCATTTTTTGCTTTATATATCGCCTTCAAACAATCAAAGATGATGTTTTCAAGTCTCAGTGTGGGGTCGGTAGAGAGAGAGAAGAGGATTGATGTACTTGAAAAATAATCGAAAAAAAACAAAAAACTATCCATTAGGAGAAATCAAGATGAATCGCTTTCTAGCTTTCGCTTCTATTATGTTCCTTTCTATGCCAGCTTTTGCTGATGCTACCGCTCCAGCTGTTGCTGCTGATTCTAAGGGCTGGTTCGCTATCGCTGCTGCTCTCGCTATCTCTGTAGCTGCTTTCGGTGGCGCTATTGCTCAAGGTCGTGCTGCTACTGCTGCTCTCGAAGGTATTGCTCGTAATCCAAATGCTTCTGGTAAAGTATTTACACCTATGATTCTTGCACTCGCTTTGATCGAATCTTTGGTGATTTATGCACTCTTGATCGCTTTCCAATTAATCGGTAAGATCTAATCTACTGATCTTAAGTGATCTTCAAATAAAAAAGGGGAGTTGAAAAACTCCCCTTCTTTATTTTAAGGCTGTGGCCTCAAATGAAATCAAATAAATCCTTGAATATTGAAGTTATTTTTTTTATGTTTGCTTGTTTTTAATCTTTTCCAAATCAAGGAAGAAATCATGCAGTCCTATCTAAATCCTCTCAGATTTACCCCTGTGCCTACATCTAGAGATGATTATTCTCATATCATGATCATTGGGCGTAAAAACACCCTAAAATCATCTCTTTCCTCTTGGGCTGAATATGCGCATTGGGAAGAAGTAATCAATTTATTGGGTGATGGTAAAAAGGGTGATTCTCTTCAAACCATTAGTCTTAAAAAAAGACTATATCTCTATGCCCCCCCTACTGAACACAGTAGAAACTTATCACCATCAAGATCCGATGCTGTTGGCGATTGGGTGAAAAAAAACTTGGTGGGTGAAGGCAATGTATTATTGATCGTTTGTCCCGATCAAGAAGAATTTATACAGCCTTGGTTTTGTGCCATTGCCAAAGCTGTCCCTCTCTTTTCAGCCAAGAGTAAACTGAAAAGACCCACCATTGATGTATGTATCGCCAATGCCAAAGATCATTGGTTATATGAATCGCAATTAGGGGCAGAACAAGTACAAAAAGCTGGATACTATGTAGATCTACCACCAGAATTTTTTAATGTCCCCCAATTCATAGACGCAGCCAGAGAGATCGCTTCCAAATATCATTGTGAAATCGATGTTTTTGAAGGTGAACAACTTTTACATAGTGGATTTGGAGGATTATGGAATGTAGGGAAATGCGCCACAAATGCCCCAGCAATTGTAGTTTTACATGGACCTAAAACCAACAATGAAAAAAAAGTTTGGGTTGGCAAAGGCATTATGTATGACACTGGTGGTTTATCTCTCAAAGCCAAAACAGATATGGGTGGAATGAAAATGGATATGGGTGGTGCAGCTGCAGTGCTCAGTGCTTTTGAACTCGCTTGTCGTAGGCAAAAACACACAGATCTTTGTGCAATCTTGTGCTTGGCTGAAAATGCTATTGGTCCAAATGCACTGAGAAATGATGATATTATTACGCTTTATTCTCAAAAAACCATTGAAATCAATAATACAGATGCAGAAGGTAGACTGGTGCTTGGTGATGGTGTTGCTTATGCTGTCAAACATCTTAACCCTAAACTCATTATTGATATCGCTACCTTAACTGGCGCTCAATTGGTTGCTACTGGTAAAAAACATGCTGCGATTTTAACTAATGATGGGGATTTGGAAAATAAGGCTGTTGAACTCGGCAAAGCATGTGGGGATTTGGTGTTCCCTATTCTCTATTGTCCTGAATTATTGGTGAAGGAATTTAGAAGTGAAGTGGCTGATATGAAAAATTCAGTCAGAGATAGAAATAATGCGCAATCATCTTGTGCAGGGCATTTTATTGAAACCCAACTCAATGATTATCAAGGCCTTTGGTTGCATATCGATATTGCTGGACCAGCTTGGATTGAAGAAAGAGGCACTGGTTATGGTGTGGCTTTATTAAATCGTTTGTTAGAAATTTGACAAAGATTAAAAAATTCGCTAAATAGCTCGTTTTGTAAAATAAATTTGAAAATGATCAATCTGTTAGCTATAAGTCTAAATCTTATATTCTCTTCAAAGAAGACAACACCCGTTCTATGTATTTATTAGGGCGTTGTATTCCCTATTTTATGGAGTTTAGGAGCAGGTATGAATAACGATTTAACCAATCTTAGTCATGAAAAAGACCGATCTAAGAATCCTTCAAACTTCAATGCAATTAGAATTGCACTTGCAAGTCCCGAAGTTATTAAATCCTGGTCTAAAGGTGAAATCACAAAACCAGAAACGATTAATTATCGTACCTTTAAACCAGAACAAGACGGTTTGTTTTGTGCTAAAACATTCGGTCCCATCAAGGATTATGAATGTTTATGTGGTAAAAAGCGCAGGATGAAGGATCGTGGAGAAAGATGCGATAAATGTAATGTTGAGGTTGTAGAATCTAAAGTCCGTAGAGAGAACTTAGGACATATTCGTCTCAGAGCACCAGTGACTCATATTTGGTTTCTCAAAAGCTTGCCTAGCCGTATCGCTAACTTGCTCGAACACACCCTAAAGGAAATCGAAGAAGTCATCTATACCAAACAAAATATCATCACTGGTTACAGACAAATGACTGAATCCAGTAAAGATGATAAAGAAAAAGATATCTATGCCAATGAGCATATCTATCAACAATGGACCAAAGCTTTTACCATTGAACATATTCAAGATGTTGTGTTTACTGTGGTGAAAACGCTCAAAGATCAAGCTGAACAAGAGTTTAAACACTTATTATCTGCTTCTAATCGTTCAAATCAACTCAATCAATTCCAAGAAGAAGTAGATAGTAAACTGAAATTTGATGGTTGGTCAGAAAATGTAGCAAACTGGCTCAAAAAGAAAATTGTTGATATTTGTTCCAAAGAGAAAACACTTGAAGAATTAGATATCGCTTGGCCAAAGATCAATGACATTATTACCGAACAAAAATATAAAGACCTCAAGATGGTTTTTGGTAATTTTGCTGAGATTTATAGTTACTATCTCAAATTAAAATCAGAAGAGATTGAACCACAACTCAAAGAATATTTAGATAAAACTTCTCTCTTCAACAATATCCTAGATAAGTCTGCCAATATCTTTAAAGCATTGGCTGGTCAAACCAATAAAGATATGATAGATGAAGCGATTTTGGAAGTCGGAAAATATGCAAAATTGAATATTGCATATTCTTTTGAATCCACCAAAAATAAGATCATTTATTCATTGTTGTCTTTGATGAATGCAATCAAGAATGAACAAATCAATATTGGTGATATCTCTCTACCAACCATTTCAATGGATTCATCCAATAGATATCAAGCAAATAGTGCTTTTACTGATGAATTTAAGACAACAAATGATTTGGTATTAAGTGAACTCTTTAAATTTGCTGGTCACTGTCAAGTATCCCAAGTAAATTCAAATCAAAATTGGATATTGAACAGTAACAATCTCTTCACTTCTCTTTCAAATATCAGTCTCTTTTGTGCTCAATTTGGCAATCAAAAAGTAATGATGTTGGTACCATCAATCAATGAACCATTATCTTTACAAAAGAGCATTCTTGAACAAGAATCAGTGTTGTTGGCCATACAAAAGACCTTAAATGTCATTGATATTATTGAAGAATTTGATTTAGCAGATGATGAAATCGATGCCGTTTTAGATTTGATTGATCTAGAACTTCCTATTGAAATTCAAACACATAGTCATTATAGCAATAAATCATTCAAAACTTTAAGTGCAACGATTTCTCAAGATTATAAGCAACTTACATTTACGATTTATAAGAATCGTTCAAAGGATTCTAAGGCATTCCATATCTATGTGCCAAAGTCATCCAAGTTGACTGCAGAAGATTTATTTGCAAAGCCAGAATTCAAAGATATCTCTGATGCATTTGTATCTACCAGAAAGAAATACCTCTCTGTTTTTGCAGAAAAATTAGCGAGTTTTGATACCACATTTGTCTCTTCATACAATCTTGGATTTATCTCAGAACTCAAACAAAATGAGAAAAATATTTTGGCTTTGGTCGATTCATTTGATGAATTACAAAAAGACTTCTTCCAAGCTGAAATGGGTGCTAGTGCGATCAAAGAAAGATTAAGATCACTAGATCTTTTCTCTCTCTTTAACAGCCTAAAAACCAGAATTAAAAGACAATTGCTCTTCTTTGCAAAAGATCTCAAGAATTACTTTGTGGTACATAGCCAATTAAAAGCAGATTCTTTTATCTTGAGATTAAATGAATTAAGCGAGATTGTTAAATTTAACTTCTGTCCTTATACAGTACTCAATCAAAGTGATATCCATGCATTAACAGCTGTTCTCTCCAAAAAAGTAGAAAGCGCAAATGACAAAGATCTAGAAGTTCTTCTCAATGGGAAAGCCTTTAGATTTGCATCTATTGTTGCCCCTGAAGATGGTTTGAATTATTTTGTCTCTAAGAGTCATGCAAATCTCGTAAAAGGCAGTCAATTCTCTTATCTCTTCCATTTGCCAGAAAATGCGCTTAAATCCGCAAATCTATCAGCACTACAAGGCAAACGCTTAGAAGCTCAAGAGATTAACCATGTATACAAGACTTGTGATGATTTAAACCTCTTGCAAGAATTAAAAATCTACAAGGTCGCTGTCTCTTCTAAACTCCAAACAAATCATAAAGAAGATTCAGCCGTTGATTTGATCGCACAATTGATCATTCCAGGTGTGAGATTATCAGAATCTAATCTCAATATCATCAGAGAAATCGCTTTGATTAATCAAGCTGATTTTGAAGTATCTTATGATGGTGCACTTAAGAATGATACAGATGAAAGCAAAGAAAACCAAGCTATTAGCCTCTATCAAAATATTCTCAATCAACTCATTGAAGATGAGAATTTTGCAAGTGAAACAACCAGATCCAATCTCCTTCACTTTGTAGATGCTTTGGTAAATGCATTCAAGAATGTCCATCAACTCAACACTGACAAAGCCACTGAGAAGAAGACAAAGAAGGATATTGAAGCCAAGAAAGAAGCAGATAAACTCAAGACTGCTTCTGAAAAATCAGCACAAAAGAAACGCACTCAAGATATCAAAGAAATCAAAGATCTCGTTTTGTGGTATGTGATGATTGGTAGACTTAAAGTCATTTCTAAATTTGATAAGAATGACAAGGGGGGTGAAGAAAGCGCATTCCCAAGTCGCATGAAGGCATTGGCAAAATTATATCACTTGGAAATCAAGGGCAATGAAGAACCAGATTGGGAAAGTGAAAAATACTATTCCTATCAATTCTATTCAAAAGAATGGTATCTCCTAGATATTATGGCAAAATGGCTAAGACTTGAAATGAACAATGCCAAGATCAGTGAAGCCAAACGCAAGAAAAACATCAAGAGATTAAAAGTATCTGAATCCATTAAGAACAGCGATTTCCCAACAGATGCTTGGATTGAACACCATAGAAATGCCACAAAGAAACCCCAATGGAAGGGGAATAAGGCAGAGTGGATGGTTCTCGATGTGATCCCAGTGATCCCACCAGATCTTAGACCATTGGTGCCATTAGAAGGTGGTAGATTTGCCACAAGTGACTTAAATGAACTCTATCGTAAAGTCATTAACCGCAATAATCGTTTGGCCAGACTCGAAGAAATCCCAGCCCCAGAAATGATCGTGAGATCCGAAAAGAGAATGTTACAAGAAGCTGTAGATTCTCTCTTTGATAATGGCCGTAGAGGTAATCCTATCAAGGGTACTAATAAGAGACCATTTAAGTCATTGAGCGGTATGATCAAAGGAAAGCAAGGGCGTTTCCGTCAAAATCTACTCGGTAAGCGCGTGGATTACTCCGGTCGTTCAGTGATTGTTGTGGGTCCAGAACTCAGATTAAATGAATGTGGTTTACCCAAGAAAATGGCATTAGAATTATTCAAGCCATTTATCTATGAAAAGCTTACTTCTTCAACCAATCCACCAACAAGCATTCAAAAAGCAAAGAAGATGGTAGAAGAAAAAGACCAAAAGGTATGGGATATCTTGGATGACGTGATTAGAGAACATCCCGTGATGCTCAATCGTGCGCCTACCCTCCACCGTCTTGGTATTCAAGCATTTGAACCCAAATTGATTGAAGGTAAAGCCATTCAATTGCACCCATTGGTGTGTACTGCATTTAATGCGGACTTCGATGGTGACCAAATGGCTGTTCACTTACCATTATCAGTAGAAGCGCAAATTGAGACCCGCGTTTTGATGATGAGTAGCAATAACATCCTCAGTCCTGCAAATGGTAAGCCTATTATTACGCCATCACAAGATATCGTTCTTGGTTGCTATTATATGACCAGAGAAAGACCTTTTGCTAAAGGTGAAGGTTCTGTATTTAGTGGTAAAGGCGAAGTTCGTATGGCTTATGACAGTGGTGCTGTACATCTTCAAGCCAAGATTAAATGCCGTTTGGGTAATGATCTACATGATACCACAGTGGGTCGTGTATTGATGTCTGAAATTCTTCCTAGAGATATCAGCTTCTCATTGATCAATAAGCCAATGAGCAAGAAGAACTTGATCAATTTGATCGATGAAACCTATAGAGTTTGTAAGGAAAATGCAGAAGAAACTGTGCTCCTTGCTGATGCGATCAAAGATTTGGGTTATAATCAAGCGACTAAGGCTGGGATTTCGATTGCTGCTGCAGATATTATTGTGCCCAGAGAAAAAGCTGACATCCTCAAGAAATCAGACGAAAAAGTCAGTGAATTCTTAAGAGAAGTATCAGTAGGTACAATGACTGTTAAAGAAAGCAATAATCAAATTCTTGACGTTTGGAATAAAGCAACCACTGAAGTTTCAGAAAAAATGATTGCTGATATTAGCAAGGAAACTTTCTATAGCGAAGATGGCACAGAGAGCAGAATAGACAATAGCTTTAATCCTGTACACATCATGTCCGACTCCGGTGCGCGCGGTGGTATCAATCAGATCCGTCAGCTTGCTGGTATGCGTGGTTTGATGAGTAAGCCTTCTGGTGAAATCATTATTACCCCAATTCGTTCTAACTTCCGTGAAGGTCTAAGTGTTCTTGAATACTTTATTAGTTCACACGGTGCGAGAAAGGGTTTGGCAGATACTGCGCTCAAGACAGCAAACTCTGGTTATCTTACCAGACGTTTGGTAGATGTTGCTCAAGATTCCATTATCTCTGATTATGATTGTGGCACTGCAAAATCCATCGAAATTGCTGCCAAGAAGAAAGAACTTGGAGAAAAGATCCTTGGTCGTACTTTGGGTGATTCACTCAAGGTAGGCGATGATATCATTCCAAGAAATACCTTGATCAATGAAGATTTGGCAAAGCAAATCGATGATGCTGGGATTACCAAAGCAATGATTCGTTCTCCTCTTACTTGCGAACTCCCAAGAGGTTTATGTGCGCTTTGTTATGGTAGAGATCTTGCTAGAGGTAGAGAAGTCAATATCGGTGAAACAGTTGGTATTATCGCAGCTCAATCCATTGGTGAACCTGGTACTCAGTTAACAATGCGTACCTTCCACATCGGTGGTGCTGCTTCTAAGGAAACTTTGGAAAATACCAGACGTTTATTTGGTAAGATTGAAGTGACCAGTGGTAAACTCTCTTTGATTGAAGATGCAAAAATTCAACAACAAAAACTAGAGTTTAAAGCAAAGACTAAGAATGATTGGCATGATCACAAAGAGAAACTAGTCGCACTCGATAAGCTTGAATTTAATTATGGCTTTGAGAGAGAGATCAAGGGATCATTTATTTTGAAGCTCAACAAAGAGAATAAAGATAAGATCACTGATCTTGCGAATGCTCAAGGTTTTGCCTTAAAACAAGAAATCTTCACATCTAATGTGGATTTTGCCTTTACCCTTGTGTATGCAAATCGAGAAGTAGAGTTTAAGGTAGACAAAGACTTCAAAGATATGCAATTTATTTTTGGGGATAAGACAGAGAAGCTAGGTGGCGGTGAAGTGGGTTGGAAGTTCAATCAAAAGCTTACTTTGAGAATTTCCAGACATGATTCATGTGATTATGGTTCTATTTTTGAAGGTCATTTTGAAAATATTCAAAAAGATGGTTCTATGGTTCAAATCCTCAAGAGCGATCACTATGACCAAGAAACATCTGTTTCCATTGAACATTTGATGAAAGATAACAGTCAATTCCATGGTATTGGACAAATCGATTTAAGATTTGATCCTTATGCAAAGCCTATTTATGCAAGAAATCAAGCGATTGTTCATTTTGACAATATCAATGATGATGACTTAGATGAATTTAAGAAGGCTGTTGTTGAAGATGATTTGGGAGAAGATGAAGATGAAGACGTATATGGCAATATCGTTCTTCTCAACAATGGTAAACTCAAAGAAGAAAAACAAAATCCTCCAAGACAATACCTCAACAAAGCTGGTTCTGGTCAAAAAGTGAAATCAATTATTCTTGCTAAACAAAGATATCAAAATGAAATCTTAGAAGAGATTGATATCAAAGACAATAAGCAAGTAAAAGCTGTAGTTGAAATCAAGACAACCAAACACAAAGTAGATGGTTCTGGTAGTTTAGCTGTTGAAATGTATCCAACCAAGTTTAGTGCAGAAACAGTATCGATTGTTCTTAAACACTCTAAAGATCAATCATTGCTTGGTTCTTATGATATCATTAAATCAGAGGATTCTTTAAGAGATCTCAATCACTATGATATTATTGAACAATCTTATATCGATAAGGTGACCAGTAAAGATATTGAAGTGAAACTCAGAGGGAATACCACACCTGAATTGATCAACAAAATATTGAATGATTTAGATCTACCTACAGCTACCAAAGCACCTAGAAAAACATTGAAGAAACACAAAGAAGGACATCCAATCTTCTCTGTGACAAATGCTGATATTTTGGGTGATTTTGATAAAGAATTGTTGGTTCCTATTGGTGCTGAAATAGATACTGTTCAAGTGTCTGACAATCTACATACAATTACTTTCTCATTTAAAGATGCCAATGGTCAAAAAGTATATCTCGAATGTGCTTACACCATCCATCCTTCAGAATTGAACAATACTCAAGATAAAGCGACATTTAAGATTGATATCGTTCGTAAGGGCTTTATTGTCAAAGAACAATCAGTGAAAATCCCCAAACATGAACAACTCAATTTCTTTGTCACTGTGAAGAACAATGATGAAATCGCTTTGGGTAACCAAGCTTGTTTGATTCAATGGGGTGGAGAAGATGTAGCCAAGAGTAAAGCTTCAGGTACTAAACTTCCTCTCGAATCCAACAATGTGAATCAAATTCAAGTACAAGAAGGACAAATTCTAGGTACTGGTCAACTCGTCAACAAGATCGTGAAAGAAGTTTCAAAGACCAGAGATATTACTGGTGGTTTGACTCGTGTTGCTGAACTCTTTGAAGCGAGATACAAGGAAAAAGAAGTTGCCATTTGCTCAGATGTTGAAGGTGAAGTTGTTCGCGAAGAGACTGAAAGAGGCAAGGTGAAACTTGTGATTAGAACAAATGCATCTGTTAAGGGTCAATTTGTTGAAGTCACCAAGGTCATTCCAAAGGGTAGACAAGTGCTTGTACACGTAGGATCTCACGTTCAAAAGGGTGATCAACTCTGTAATGGTGCTGTGAACCCCCATGATATCCTTGCTAAGGGTACTTTGGAACTTGCGAATTACATTGTCAGAGAAATTCAAGCTGTGTATGAATTACAAGGCGTACGCATCAATGATAAGCATCTTGAAGTGATTGTCAGACAAATGCTACGAAAGGGTAGAATTACAGATCCAGGTGATACGCTATTCCTTCCTGAAGAACAAGTTGACAAAGCTTTGATTGAAAAGGAAAATGAGAAACTCAAGAATAAGCCCAATGCAAGACCAGCAAAATTTGCACAAGTATTGCTTGGTATTACCAAAGCTTCTCTTTCTACAGAATCATTTATCTCTGCTTCATCATTCCAAGAGACCACCAAGGTATTAACATCTGCTGCAATGAGCGGTAAGATCGATTATCTCAGAGGGTTAAAGGAAAATGTAATCATGGGTCGTCTCATTCCTGCTGGTACAGGTTTTAGAGCCTACCAAAATGATTTACAACAACCATCTGAATTACAGAAGCTCAGATTACAAGTGTTACCAATACAGCAAAAACAAGATACTGATGCTTAGTTGTTGAAAAAACTTGATAACTAATGCAACTCGTATTAAAAGACTTAAAAAAAAACATACTTTAGGAGAAATCAAAATGCCAAGATGTGAATTAACAGGTAAAGGACCAACAGTCAAAAACCTAATCAGCCATTCAAATATCAAGAGCAAAACATGGGTACAACCCAATGTTCAAAAGCGTCGTCTTTATAGTGCTGCTCTTAATCGCTTTGTTACCCTCAACGTAGCAGTAAGCACAGTTCGTACTCTCGACCAAGTAGGTGGCTTAGATCGCTTTATTTTAGGACAATCAGAAGGTACTCTTTCAGATCGTGCTAAAGAAGTTCGTAAACAAATCAGCGCAATCGTAAACGCTTAATCTCGCGGTTCATTTCGCAATATTGAGTACAGGGTAAGAGATTGTTTTCAATGACATTGATTGCAATACAAGCCTAGACCTTGGATGTTGAGCAAGAAGGATGCTTGGCATACAAAAATCAAATCCTTCTTAACGATCAATTTCTGATAGAAATTTGTTCAAGCATAAATCTTTAAAATCATCAAAAACTGGAATAAAAATGATTGTTGAACAACTGGCAATCATAGCGGTATCAATTTCTTTTCTAAGCGCTTTTTTATGTAGATTTACAGTAAATCATTCAACCCATACAAAAGCCTTTATTCTTTCTTTTATACCTCTATGTATTTCTCTATACCTCATTGTATTCCCAGAATCCCTAAGCATCAAAGGCATAGGGGTATCATCTGGGGCATTATTATCTTTTGCATTGAAGTATTCTGCAGCCCAACAGGTATCACCTACCTATGAAGCGGAATTGCTCTTTCAAGCCGATCAAATCTTTGGTTTGACATTTTCTTGGGTATTCTTGGTACTGTCTTTGATCATGGTGTTTTCTGCTTGGAAAAACTCAAAGTTTTTAAACTTGATCACTGCTGTATGCATCAGTGCATTGTTGATCATTTATCATCTACAAATCCCAGTATCATTGATGCAAATCAATCAAGGTGAGGCTGGTGTGCGTGCATTTATCGATTTGGGTTTAATTGAAAAGAAAAATCTATTATCGTTGATACCACCTACTGAAGCTTGGCAATATCATTTATCAGCTGCGCCTTTACTCTTATATGCATTGATTTCAAGTGTAGCGTTGTCATTGATTTCTCTCATGAAGATTGAAGTGATTGATTTTAGGATTGCCAAAAGAGTGACTGCGATTTGTGCTTTATCATTACTGCTCTTATTGGTTGTTGTTTCTTTGACACAGATTACCTCAACATTATTATTTCCTCTTGTTTTCCCAGCCATATTATTATCGATCAGTGCAGTCTTATCCCAAGTGCCCAATCATCTCTTATGGATTTCTTTGATCGCAATGTTGGGATTAATGGTTTAAGATGACAGAACAAATCAAAACACCTGTAGCTGCGTTTTCAGCTAAATTTGTCAAAAGTGCCATTTGGCCCAAAGATTACCCAGATATTTCACCTAGATCAGAGATTGCGATTGCAGGTAGATCTAATGTGGGTAAATCGAGTTTAATCAATTATTTGGTCAATCAAAAACAACTCGCCAGAGTGAGTAATACACCTGGGCGAACACAACTTTTGAATTTTTTTGAAATTTCTCAAGAGTTGGTTTTATGTGATTTACCGGGGTTTGGTTATGCCAAAGTCCCCCCGAGTATGAAGGATCAATGGGAAGAAATGATGTCTTTGTATTTGAGTTCAAGAAAACCATTAACGGCAGTGATGTTGTTGATGGATTCTAGGCGTGAACCGGGGGAGTGGGAAATTTCGATGATTACTTGTGGGAGTCAATTTGGTTGGGGGATTATCCCAGTGATTACAAAAATCGATAAAATCGTCAAAAGTCAAAGAAAGCTTGTGATTCAAAAGATTGCACAAAAAATAGGTTTACCTGCAAGCAAAGTGCTAGTATCCTCTTCTGATGCCTTAGAAGGTAGAGAAGAAATTTGGGAAGCCATGAATCGTTTTGTGATCCGTTGATTTCATATTCTCTCTTTAATGCCCAATCACTCTCTTTCAATGAAAGGAATCGATCAATGAGATATCTATTATTGCTGTTGATATTCTTGAATATACAAGTTGTTTTTGCCCAAAAAGTAAGCGATAAACAAGCTGAAAGAATGGCTGTTTTACAAATTCAAAATCAGACCAAACTCAGTGCTAGTGATGTGTCTTTTTTGAGTACCTTATTGCAAGAAGAAATACAGGTTTTGGGCAGAAATAAATTTGTTGTTATGACACAAGAGAATATTCTTACACTATTGCCTCCAGGTCAAAAACTTGAGGATTGTATGGGTACTTGTGAAGTTGATACAGGGAGATTACTTGGGGCTTCTTATTTGGTAAGTGCTAAACTTTCATATTTTGGTACTCAAAAAAATAATCTAAGACTAACCATTAGGTTACATGAAACCAAAACTGGGGAATTATTGGCCAGTCATAATATCAAAGGGACCACAGCAGAGGATATGGAACCTCAAATCAAGGATTTGGCGACCAAAATCTTACAAGATGCAAAACTCATTGAAGTTCAAGGTGTGTTAGCTGTCATTGGCAGTAATGGTACCATTGATAGAGAAATGCCGACAACCATTCCCCCAACAACCACTGATATTAGACCTATCTATGCGCCACCACCTCCAGAAAAACAAGAGAGTCAAATTAAAATCAATCAAATCGATTTTATATATCTCAAAGATGGTGCTTTTTTAATGGGGAGTGAAGCCAAAGAAGAAAGCCCAATGAGAATTGTCAATATCAAGGGTTTTTATCTTTCTAAGTCAGAAATCACTGTGGGGCAGTATATGAAATGTGTACAAGCAGGTGCATGTACAACACCCCACTGGAAAGATAATACTTGTTGGTTTTGGGATGGGTACAATTGGGTACATCAAGAAATCGCTTTGACTTTTATCGGAGAGAATAAGCCAGTAGCTTGTATTTCATGGCATGAAGCCAGATCATTTGCCAAATGGATTGGTGGGGATCTACCTACAGAAGCCCAATGGGAATATGCAGCCAAATCTGGTGGACAATCTGTGAAATATCCTTGGGGGAACAGCGAACCTACTTGTAGTAAATTAAACTATAACTATAACTGTGTAAAAGCCAGTTCAGATGTATGTTCTTTCACTCAAGGCAATAGCAGCCAAGGGCTTTGTGATATGAGTGGTAATGTGTATGAATGGGTATTAGATGATTGGATTGAAAACTATGAGAATGCACCTAACCATGAATTAGCCAGATGTAAGAATCAAAGTTGTATTGTCGCCCCTGATGAAAAGAAGATTTATCGTGGCGGCAGTTGGGTACATCTTGGTGATTATGCAAAAACAACATTTAGATATGGTGACACTTCAAATGCCGTGTCAATTGCGATCGGTTTTAGAGTGGCTTATCCAGCACGTTAATATTTTGGATGTGGGAGTTTAGATATGTCTTATTTTTGGTTTAAAACATTTCATATTATCGGTGTTACTGTATGGTTTGCAGCGATGTTTTATCTACCAAGATTATTTGTTTATCATGCAGAAGCCTTAGAGAAAACTGAACCCCATCGATCGATTTTGGTTGCACAATTTAAGATTATGGAACAGCGTTTATATCGTATTATTATGGTACCTGGGATGATTGTGGTGTTATTGACGGCAACTGCATTGCTTTATCAACAAAGCGCTTTTTTAATGCAAGGTTGGATGCATGCCAAATTAACCTTGGTATTCTTGCTATGTGTTTATCATTTTTATTGTGCTCAATTGCTCAAAGAACTCAATGAAGATCGTTGTGAATGGAGTGGACAGAAATTTAGGTATTTTAATGAATTTCCCACATTACTCTTGATTTCGATTGTGATGCTTGTGGTATTTAAAACAGCATTTCCTACTGATTTAAGTGCTTGGTTGATGATTTTTTTGGTGATATTTATGGTGATCAGTATTCAGCTTTATGCCAAAAAGAGAAAAAATGCAAAACTCAGAAATCAAGATTAGGTTGGCGTATCAAGCGCAAGGGGTAGAAGGATATTATCAATCTCAAGGGGATGTTTATCAAAATCCACATGAAGAAGGGATTTTGATGATGGTTGAAGAATTATTAGATGCACTACGAGATCAAATCCCCAAATTAGAGCCCCAAAAACTCAGATATTTGGATCTTTGTTGTGGTTCTGGGGAAGCGACTAGGGGATTATTAAGACAAGGGATTCCACTAGAAAACATCGATGCCAGTGATCCTTATACTGCACAAGCTTATATGAGTATCTATCAAAAACCCTGTTTTCCTTGGTCTTTTGTTGAAATCACCCAAGGATGTATCAAGGCAGAAAAAGAAAGCAATCAAAACAAGCCCTATGATTGTGTGATTTGTAGTTTTGCCTTACATCTCTGTCCCACAGATCTCTTAAATCATGTTTTATATCAACTCAGTCTATGTGCAGATTATCTATTGATCTTAACACCACATAAAAAGCCAGAGATTGAAAGCGATAGTGGATGGTTAATGATTGATGAGCGTTATCTCAGCGAAGAGAGGGTAAGGGGTAGGATATATATATGTTAGTGTGTAGGATGATTGTTATTGTTTTGATTTGGGGGTTATGGGGTTGTCAAAACACTCAAAGTTCCACATCAACAGAGATTTATGCCAATGATCATCGGATTGAATCGATCAAAGATGTAGGGACTAGGGATCATGCTTTACTCAAAGATCAAGAGATCAAAGATCAAGAGATCAAAGATCAAGAAATCATTGATCTCTATGTGGATCCAGCATGTGCACAACCTGAAAAATGTAATTTTAAGGATGATGATTGTGATTTAAACATCGATGAAGGTCAAGCATGTGGACATCTATTGGCGAATCATTGTGAATTGACCCTAGGTTGGACCACAAATCCCATCGATCAAATCGAGAATTTAGATCATTGGCCCAGTTTATCTACAGATCGTTTATCAGCGGGTTGTCCTCAGGTACAAAGTCCTCAAAACATAGAGAGCTTACTCAATACAACTTGTTCCAGTTCTGGCCGAGATCAAAAATTCCATGCCCTTAGTCTGTATGAAAGTGTAGGTGCTGGAGATCAATTGGGCTTGCATTTTAGATGTTATGCAGAGAGTGAAGATTTGGATGAAAATGCACTTTTAAATTGGGTTGATAGTTATTGTAGTGTGGCTTTGGCTTATGATGATGAGAATGATGGTACAAGTTTTAGCAATATGGGTTTAACTGCCAGTGGTTGCGAACAAATGATCTCTGTGGCAAGTGATGGTGCGCCGAGATGTATTAAATCACGTTTGGATTATCCAAGGACTTTTAGCATCTTGAATTTAGAAGGGACACTCGATGAGTCGGATCGATTTGGGATTGCATTAACTTGTTCAGATATCGGTAGATTCAAAGATATGGCTGGTACTATCCCAAGCTTTATCGAACTCTTCTTGGGATTTTCTTTAAAACCCCATATAGACCCTATAGATCTCAATGAAATCTGTATGGTGAATGATCAAATGCCTCAATCATTCTTTTATCGTTGTCCACTTACCTTAAATGCACAAAGCAGTAACGATCCTTCACAGATCAATCAAATCTGTTTTGGCTCAAGTGGCACGCAATGGGGTGAAATGCAAATCAATATCCCTCATCCTTTTGTGGGCTTATGTGATCAACTTTTTATGGGGATTTTTCCTGCAAGAGAAAGATAATCAATGAAATTCAATCTATTTTGTCTCATCATGTTTTTGATGTGTTGTCATTATGTTTTTGCCCAAGATCGATACATTGATATCAATGGGAAAACCATAGAACAGCGTTTTAAAGCACCAAATGGTTATCAGAGAATTACGCTGAAGAAAAACACTTTTGCTGAATACCTGAGAACGCTTCCACTCAAACCCCATGGTAGTGTTTTGAAAAATTATGCTGCTAAGACATTGCACAAAGAAGATGTGTATATTGCGATTGTAGATATGGATTTGGATTCAAGGGATTTACAGCAATGTGCGGATGCTGTGATGCGTTTAAAAGGGGAATATCTCTTCAAACAAAATAAAAAAGATCAAATCGCTTTTAGATTGGTCAGCAGTAATAAAGATGTTGCTTTTCTGAGTTATAGTCATGGCAATCAATCCTATGAAGCTTTTAGAAAATATATGAGATATATCTTTGCTTATGCCAATACTTATTCGCTGAGAAATCAATTAATCCCTGTGAAAATGGCAGAGATGCAAGTTGGGGATGTATTCATTCAAAAAGCACAAAATGGGAAATCCTATGGTCATGCTGTGATTGTGGTAGATATGGTGATCAATGATCTTGGTCAGAAGTTGTACTTGTTGGCACAATCATATATGCCAGCGCAAGATACCCAAATCCTGATCAATAAGAATCAAATGTCACCTTGGTATGTATTGGATTTGAATCAAGATAAGATTGTGACACCAGAATGGACTTTTATGCCTAGTGATTTGAGGCGATTTAAGGATGATTTTTAAATAAAATTCTATACAATCCCCCGAAATCTTGTTATAGCTATCACTATCATTTATTTATAACAAATGGTTGAAAATATCTATGTATCATTTGATTTGTTTTTTGTTCTTGATAGTGATTGGTACAATGGGTTGTGATACAAGTACAAATATAGAGAATCAGCGGGAAGACATTCAATTCAAAAGAATGATTCCTCAAAAAGCAGATGATTTGGTAGAAGTGGATCAAAGTAATTGGGTTAGGCTTTTGAAAAAAGATGTGAATGAATTGCCTTTTGTGGAAAATGAATTATTGAATGAGATTTATCAGCAGACACAAAGTGAGATGAAAATATCAAGAGAGATGAATCTCAACCATAAAGGGATATATTCTCAAGGGAAGATATTATCGAATTTTATGGAAAATCATGATTTGCAACTCAGAACAGATGATTTAAGTTTTATTCAAGATATTCATGCATTTAGGTTTTTGGGATTGGATGGTTTTTCACATGTTCCATTTTCATTTAAAAGCAAACAAAAGATTCAAGTGACTCGGGTATTTGAATCTGAGCAAGAAGCATTATCTGCAAAAACATTGATGTTAAATGACTTGCCCTTCACAGTAGCATTGGCTCAAAAATTAGAAGAAGGTACTTTGGTAGATATTCCTTTGGAAGCGATGTTATCGATCAATGCTAGTCATGATTGGTTATCCAAAGTTTTTAATCATCAAGAAGACTTCAAAGATTTTCTCTCTTTATCATCATTGACACATCTTAAGGGAAGTGCACAAGGGTTATTGTTGATCAAGGGTTTTTTTAGATTACAAGTTTATAAGATCAATAGGGATTGGGTAAGAATTAGGTTCTTGGTTGATCAAAGAAGAGAGGCTTCTGCACAAGTATCATTGGGAGTGAATCAAAATCTCAAAGCTGTATTTATACCAGCGACTCGTTTAGATAAGTTAAAAAATGCTTATTTGCAATTATCTACTTTATCTAAAAAACCTGAACAATGGTTTAAAACGATAGATCAAAGAATGAATGAATTAAAATATCTATTATCTCAAGGGTCTAGGCAAATGAGTGATTTTCTTCCTCAAGAAAATGAGCATTACCAAACATTACTTGATCTTATAGATACTCAAGATGAGATTTTGGAGATAATTGAACAAGGGCAGATTCGATTAGAAGACTTAAATCAGATTTTGATGGATCAAACCAACAGAATATTTGGAAGAGTTGATCAAACCATTAGATCATCCATTGCACAAATCGAAAGTTATACAAGAAAGAATTTAAACTTTAATTTATCCATTCAACTCAATCAAAAATTAGTAGAAGAATTCTTTTTCCTATCGGATTTTAATATAGATTTATCAAGTCAAGATGGTGCAATGTTCTATAATGATTTGTTTACTGGTACTTTTTGGCAAGGGATTAATCCTATTCAGTTTTTTGGAGAAGATGGGTTACAAAAAATAGATATTAGTTTAATAGAAGATGCTGCTAAACATTCTTCAGCAATCATCTTAAATCAGACACTATCAGGGTTCAGTAAAATACAAAAAAATGAACTAAGTCTGAATAGTCCTATCATTTCAAGCAAGTTTTCAGATCGAAAAATTAATAAAACACTGAAAAGAGAAGAGGGGAATATCACTGAAGAATATCAGTACGAATATTGGGAAAGAGAAAGATCTTTAAATGGGATCTTCTTTGATGAAGGAGAATCGGTGAGTTGTGGGGTGATTGAGAGAACATCGAGCAATGATCAAAATAATTCATTTGACCGATTCTACTGGATGATTTGGGATAGGAAATGGAGTGATTTTGAACCAAACCCATTAATCAAATCCTTAGATGAAAGCATTAATCTATTGGGACCTTTGGCAAATGTTTGGCAGATTCCTCAGTTGTATTATGAAGATTTGATAGGGGCAAGCCATAGTGAATTAAAGATCATTTTTCATCAAAAACTCTTAAATGCGATTTTTGATTTGGATGAAGTGATGTTATGGAAAATATTAGCAGAAGTAGCACAGTATTTTAATAATCAATTTGGGCTTCCTTATTTAACTGCATGGCAAGCACCAAGTTTAGATGAGCAGTCTGCACAATATTGCGATGTAATTGCTCGTCATTGGGGATTGAAATATTGTCATATCTTCAATGATACATTGATCATTCCTTTACGTATGGCTAAAGAACAAGGTAAGCACTTAGATTTTGATTTTCAAAAAGAGATATTGAAATCGTTTTATAGCAAGATCATTGTCAATAACTGGACTGCATCTAAGTTAGTAACTCGGTTTTTAAGTAATGCTGGAAATACATTGGGTTTAGCTCAAGAGATTGTATTTTCCTTTAAATATCAACATCCCTTACTCGTGAATGCCGTGACTGTAGATCAAATCGGTCAATATCATGAATCCTTAGATCTTTTGGAAATGATTAAATAGTTATATTAAGCCTTATAAGAATCTTTATGTACCCCAACCACAGATCGACCAGATGGATCAGCCATATTCTTAAAAGCTGCATCCCATTCAATGGCTTTAGAAGAAGAACAAGCCACAGAAGGACCACCAGGTACGCATTCTGCTGCAGATGGTAATGGGAAAAACTCTTCAAAAATCTGTCTATAAAAATATGCTTCCTTGGTTGCTGGCGTATTATAAGGGAAGCGATACTTGGCATTTGCAATTTGTTGATCTGTGATTTGTTCATTGGCTTGTTCTTTGAGAGAATCGATCCAACGGTAACCGACACCATCAGAGAATTGTTCTTTTTGGCGCCATGCGATTTTGGCAGGTAGATAACCTTCAAAACATTGTCTGAGGAGATGTTTTTCGATCTTCCCATTGCCACACATCTTATCTTTGGGATTCAATCTCATTGCTACATCGATAAAAGCTTTATCTAAGAAAGGCACTCTTGCTTCCACACCCCAAGCAGCCATAGATTTATTTGCTCTAGCACAATCATAGAGATGTAGTGCTAACAATTTACGCACTGTTTCTTCATGGAATTCTTGAACATTAGGTGCTTTATGGAAATAGAGATAACCGCCAAAAATCTCATCTGAGCCTTCGCCAGATAATACCATTTTAATGCCCATGGCTTTAATTTTTCTTGCCATCAAATACATGGGTGTAGAAGCACGAATGGTGGTAACATCATAAGTTTCGATATGATAAATCACATCTCTAATCGCATCTAAACCTTCTTGTACTGTAAAATGCAATTCATGATGTACTGTACCTAGATAAGTGGCAACTTCGCGAGCTGCGGCTAAATCTGGGGAGCCTTCTAAGCCGATGGCAAATGAATGGAGTTGAGGCCACCAAGCTTCGCTCTTTTGACCATCTTCTACTCTTCTTGCTGCAAATTTCTTGGTAATTGCTGAAACCACAGAAGAATCTAAGCCACCAGAGAGGAGAACACCATAGGGAACATCTGACATCAAGTGGCTCTTGACTGCATCTTCCAAAGCTGTTTTTAATGCTTGGGGATCAGAAACAGCATCTTTGACAGCATCAAAATGCATCCAATCTCTTTGATAGTAATGATGAACTTCACCATCAGTGGAAGAGAAATAACTACCAGCAGGAAATTCTTTTAGGGTTTTGCAAGTACCAACCAATGCTTTCATTTCTGAAGCGACATAGAAGTTACCATGTTGATCATGTCCTGTATACAAAGGGATAATGCCGATATGATCTCTACCGATGAGATAGGTGTTTTTTTCTGCATCATATAAAACAAAAGCAAACATCCCATATAATTCATCTAGAAAATCAGCACCTTTTTCTTGATATAACGCCAAAATCACTTCGCAATCTGATTCTGTTTGAAATTCGTATTTACCTTTAAAGCGCTCTCTAATCTCTTTGTGATTATAGATTTCTCCATTTACAGCAAGGATATGTGTTTTGCTTGAATTATATAAGGGTTGTGCACCATCAGTAACGCCAACAATAGATAATCTTTCATGCGCTAAAATCGCATTTTGATTATGGTAAATCCCAGACCAATCTGGTCCCCTATGTCTCATCAGCTTAGAAGACTCTAAAGCTTTTTTCCTTAGTTCAACAACATCCGATTTGATATCTAGAATCGCAAAAATCGAGCACATCTCTATATTCCTTTTGAGGAGAGTGTTAAAAGTAATCCGTGCATAGAACATAGAGATTTAAAGATATTCATTCAATCTTTTTATGAAGCAAAATTGAATCTATTGGTTTTTTGAGAATTGCTAGATTATTTCTCTACATTGATATCGACATATTTAATATCCACGCCCCCCCTACCATCCGTCACTTTCACATAAATTCTAGCTTTACCAGCTTCATTCCCCAAAGTGAGTATATTATCTTTCTTTGTCAATAGAGTGACTTGATCTTCCCAAGACCCACTAGAACTAAACCAAGATAATACAAAAGCTTCTGTTTTTTCTTCTTGTTTTTGTACAGGTTTATCATTGATATTTGCAGTATAATAGATCTGATAGCTTTCTTGTTGTTCTTCATCAATCACAGCTTCAAGGGTAATCTCTTGATTGGTTTTATAGCTTTGTAATTGAGGCAATAAGCGAATGGCTGTTAATGAAGGATTTTGATTGTTTTGTGCTTTGCTTGGGTCTATGTTCAGTTTGATCTTTTTCACAGCACTAAAACTCTCTTTGCTTGTATTAAGTGTAGCTTTTAATTTCACATAGAGATCAATCCCACTTGATAAATCGGCAGCTTCAGGTGGTAGTAAACCACTGAGTCCTTCTAAAGCTTTACTCGGATCCATCATCATATTTGCTTCGCCTTGGGCATTGGCGGGTGCTGGTAATTGGCTTAATGCTTCTTGAAGCAATGTGGGTAAATTGATTTTGATGGAAGGACCATTTCCTTCAAGATCGATATCTGGGATCAGGCATTCATACTGAGCGCTAGAACCTATAGAGAAGGGGCATAATTGCCATTGATAAGAGATATCGATTTCTTTACCACTGAGCATATCTGGGTGGTAATCAATGACAGAGATTGTGGGTTGGTCGATGAAATTCACTGTGGGCAAATCGGATTCAATGGCTAGGATTCTATAGCCTTTGAGTTCAGATGCATTATCTAAACCATCACCACCACAGCCCATCAAAACCAAGGCGATTGATAAAAAAAGCTGAATTTTCATTAAAATTCTCCTCTCAGACCAAGTGAAGGAATAATGGGTAAACTTGTCACAATGGTTTGTTGGGTATAATTGAAGTTATATCTTAAACCTTCAGGATTAGATCGGTTAAAGGCATTTTGTACTTCAAAGTAGAGGTTCAAAGACCAGTTATTATAAATCCATTTGCGATCAATTCTAATATCCACTTGTTGGAAAGCTTTATTTCTTGCGCTATTTACGGCTGATGCAATCGGCACATAAGTACCAGAATCAGAATCAAATGTAGCGCCATTATAAGGTGTATAAGGCAACCCTGTGACATATCTCCATCTTAAACCCAAACTCCATTGGGGCGTGAATTGATATTGACCGATCATGGTTAAGATATGGGTTTGATCAAAGTCAAAGAGGCGATAGTTGTCTTTGCCAGAGTCTTTCCTTTCGGATTTCATCAAAGTATAACTTAACCAACCAAAGAATCTGCCAGTCTTATTGATTCTAAGCAATGTTTCTAAACCATAGCTTCTGCCTAATCCATTGTTGTCATATCTCAAAGCAGGGTTGGGCGATGGACTTACGCTATTATAGAAGTGGTTATAAAAACCAAGCATATCGAGTTCAATAAATTCATTGAAATCATGCTCAAAGCCCAAAGAAGAGTGCATACTATGTTCTGTTTTTAGCTTTGGATTGCCAAAAGAAGAATCTGTTTGTTCGGGTTGGGGTCTTTGGCTATATCTACCAATCCCGCCCTTTAATGTGGTGCTCTTACCGAGTTCATACCTACCGTTAAAGCGAGGTTCTGGGGTGAAATCATTGAGATTTACATCATAATCAAGTCTCACACCGGGAATAAACAAGAAATTAGGAGACAATCTCCATTGTGCTTCTGCCCAAATCCCAGGATTGTAGAGATAGAAGTCTTTGGAGCCTCTAATGAGATTCACTGTACCAAGGGGTGTATCTCCTCTCACTTGTCCTTCTTGTTGGGGGGCAGGTAAACTAAAATTAATATTCCCCAAGAAAGCTTCACCATCAAACCCACCTCTTAAAGTAAAGTGATCATCTTTCTTCCAAGTGATATCATCCCTAAAACTAATGACACTGATCTTATTATCAAAGAGTAGAGAGCCAAAACCGCTAAAGAGCAGATTATTTTGACCTGTAGAGATACTGATATGATGGGCTGTGCTTGCTGAAATTTGATGATCCCATGCAAGGTATAAGCGATTTAAACCAGTGCCAGTTTTAAAGGTACCTCTTATAGATGGGTCTGAACTGGCAGGTTGATCTAGCAAGAATCGAAGTTGATCATCTGAACCAAAATAATACGCCCTAATTCTATTCTTTCCTTTTTTGTAGTCATAGAATATTTGATAATCATAGTATCTAGGCGCTACTGTAAAATCGATATTTGCATCAGAAGGCAATACGGCTGGGATAATCGCATCGATATAGCTTCTTCTCCCTGCAATGGCAAAGGTAGAATGTTCAGTCAATGGACCTTCCAAAAACACACCAGTATCAAAAATATCAGCTTCAAATCTACCATGGAATTTTTTATCTGCACTGGGTCTGCGTAACTTCACATCTACAATACCCCCTGAGAATCTACCATATTCTGCGCTGAAATTCCCTGGGTAAAAACTGATATTCTCTAAGATTTCGCTGGGGAAAATGCTTCTCAATCCCCCAAAGTGGAATGCCACAGGGATAAAATGTCGATTTAACGCAATCCCTGAATTTCTAGGATTATTACCTCTCACGATCAAACCAGCACCACCAAAAGGCGTTCTTGCTACACCAGGTAGATTTTGAATCACCTTAATGGCATCGCCTTGGGTCCCGGGTAATCTTCTAATTTCGTCTACTGTTAATGTTCTCTTGGCAACTTCTTTTCTGACTTTTCTCCCTACCACAGTCACGCTATTTTCATCACCCCCTACTTTGGCTTCCAAATAGTATAAAACATTGGTTTCTTTGGATGCTTCTACCATTTCATAGTCTTCAAAACCATAGAATCCTTTATCGCTAATTTCGATTTTTACTTTACCGGGTTCTACTTGATCGATGACAAATTGACCTTGGTTATCTGTAAAAGCTTCTTGGTTACTGCCCATGATTTTGATCTTAATCCCAGCGAGTTCCCTACGTGTGCCCTTCTCTAGGATTGTCCCTGATAATTTACCAGTTTCTCTCTTTTCTTCTACCTTCACCACTTCTTCTTGAATGGTAAAATCATATTTAAAAGCGATTTGTACTGGGGCTGGTTTTTGATCGATTTCTGCTGGTTTAAATTTAAATGCTTTCACTGCCTTGATCGCACTTTGATCAAAGGGATATTCTTTATTGGAACTCTCTTGTACTTGGGCATCAGTGACTGCACCGAGTTCATTGATGGTGATTAAGAGTACAACAGAAGCTTGAACACCCTTTTCTTTGGCAGCTGGTGGATAATCCGCTTCAACAAACTCAATTAATTCTGGTGCTTTGGTTAATTGGTTCTTGGGTGGATTGGCTTGATTTGTGGTTCCTTGATTTGTATTGCTTGGATTTGCATTTTGAGCAAACGATATCGCTGGGTTTTGCGATAAGAACAGCATACAAATGAGTTTGATCTTAAAGGAAAGGTTTGTTTTCATTCTTTAATACACTTAAACGAAAAGGATTGATATTGCTTCTCTTCATAGATACACAAGTGGTGGTGGTGTTGACAAAAATTTTGATCAAGAGCAAAACTATTAATCTTCGATTGTAAAATCCACAGTAATTCTCGTGTTATCCGCTACTTTTTTACCATCTAAAGTCGCTGGGTAAAATCTCCATAATTTTACAGCTTCTATGGCAAGTTCATCTAAACCATAGCCTAAACCCTTGACCAACTTGACCTCAGTGACCATACCGCTTTCATCGATATTCACCATTAATATCACCTTACCTTGAATATCATCTTCAATGGCTTCCGGTGTATACTTGGGTCTGATTTTCTTTAAAACCTTAGCTGGGATAAACTGTGGTTGTGCTTGACCTTCAGTTGTTTTTTCTGCCGTAGGTGCCGTAGGTTTTTCACTGACTGGGTTTACTGCTTTCTTACTTGGCATCCCCATCATGGTATTACCGATTTGCATCACGGGTCCAGTCCCACCTTGAACAGTACTATTCAAAGTAATACCCGTCACCACTGGCACATTTTGTTTGGGCGGTTCTGGAGGTGGTGTAGGTTCTGGGGGTGGTGCTTGTTTTTGTTGGGGTTTGGGTTGGGGTTTAGGCTTTGGTTTAGGTGGTTCTGGGGGTTTGGGTGGTTCTGGAGGTTTGGGTGGTTCTGGTTCTGGCGCTTTGATCACTTCTGGTGGCGGTGCTACCTTGGGTTTAGTGACAATTGAAACTAAAATTGGTGGCCTTTTGATCTTTTTTGGGGGATCATAGGTATAGGCTGCCCAAATGCTTGTTCCTTGTACAAATACAGCCACACCAAGAGAAAGTAACCAAACCCAAATCCTCTTTGATTTATCTGGGTTATCCTGTAGAAGTTGGAGCATAT
>JACCDO010626058.1_pt1 | contig 27627 bp, 30 predicted proteins | sample 7446101 | NCBI WGS metagenome assembly JACCDO01 (sample SAMN15323440, study PRJNA562643) | freshwater metagenome | isolation source: river surface water | place: USA:Blue River Watershed | collected 2017-08-16 | reverse complement strand
ATTTCGAAGAAGCCCTCAAACTAGCCCAGAAAATGGTGGTCTATTATGGCATGGGAAAGAATGTGATTTATCCGAGCATGAGTGAAAAATACAAGGAAATGATTGACGAAGAAGTGGCGAAACTGATTCATGATGCCTATGGCTATGCGGAATTTATCTTGCGCAATTCTCGCGATTTGATGCAAGAAGGCGCCGAACTCTTGAAACGCGACAAGGTTCTCCAGGCGGATACGCTGGTCGAATTGATGAATACCAAATACAAGAGTGTGCTGAGTCTGAAATACAATGGCAAGCGATAGTGGGTGTATACAAGCGATAAAATAAATGGGGAACTATAGAATCGTAGAAAAAGAATAGAATGATTTATCTAGACACTATAAGTCTAGACAAATGTCCAGCTGGTATTGCTATATTTTGCGCAACACTCACCCTAATTACAAAAACCTCACCTACAATGGTTCCACAAATGACCCCCTCAGACGTCTACGACAGCATAACGAAGAGATTTCCGGCGGAGCGAAAGCGACGCATGGAAAAGCCCAATCCTGGGAGATTTATGTTCTCCTCACCGGATTCAAAGACCACGTCAATGCACTCTCGTGCGAATGGCGCATCAAACATCCCTCCGGCAAACCGGGACAGCGAGACCCCAAATACCGAGGTCCCCAGGGACGCGTGAAATCCCTTCGCGAAGTCCTTCCTTTAGAGCAATGGACAAAACAGTGCACCGTCAAAAACACCGAATGCACATACACCCTTTATATTGCACAAGACGTGGCCCATTTACTCGAACGAGAACATATACCTCCAAATATCACCGTTTTTGAGGTTCCTAGCATCAAAGTTCTCATTCAGAATGGTTTTGTTGTAGAAGAAAATCAACCCATTATATAACCAACAAACCAGCCAAATGCAAGATATAATCATCTATGACACTTCCCTACGCGATGGTCTCCAGCATGCTGACCCGGATGAATACTCCAATACTCGCAAAATAGTCATATTCGAACATATCAAATCCATCTACAAACCACAAAATATCGAAGTAGGGTCGCTATGTTCTCCAGATGTATTACCGATTATGAATGATACATTGACCATTTACAATCACGCCATTCGAGAACATGACATTGAAAATGTGCCAAAATACGACAAATCCAATGTCTATGTTCTCATTCCCTCGTTTTCAAAATTGCAAAAAGCAATTGACGCAGGTATTACATCCATGTCCTTTATTACATCGGTCTCCAATATCTTTCAATTACAAAACACTCACAAATCATTACGAGACACGAAGCATGAATTCGAAGACATGTTTATAGCACTCCAACGAGAACCTGGTTACGAAACCTATCGAAAAAAGCTATATATTTCGTGTATTTCGGAATGCCCACTGGCCGGCCTCATCGACATCCACACCATCATTGAAGAACTCCAATTTTATCACACTCATTATCAGTTTGACGAATTATGTTTGTCGGATACCTGCGGCACCCTGACCTACACCGATTTCGTCACTATTGTGGAAAATTCGCAAATTCCGGCGTCCAAGTTCTCGTTACATTTGCATGTATCGCCATCTAACCTCACCAATGTGGAGAACATACTCTTATATTGTTTTTCCCACGGAATTCACCGCTTTGACGTTTCCTTGCTAGAAACAGGAGGCTGTTCGGTCACGATGAATGTTAATCAGGCGTTGCCGAATTTATCCTATGACACCCTTTACGAAACATATCAAAAGTATCTCTTTCGTTCAATACATCAATAACAATAAATGTCCATACTATATAATGGATTCGTTACTCGGGCGTATTTTGTCAAAACCAATAAATACTCCGGAAAAACTAGCGCGTATTCGAAAAAATTTTAATTTACCACCCCCACCAGTTCGCGATGCAAATTCAGAATTTAGACAACTCTGCACACAATACATGTCTTATATACGATTACTATCATTACCGGAAATCCCAGAACAATCCACCAAAGAAGCGGTTTTAGTAGTATTTGAACAGTCACCCCATATTGAATTTGTCATTCGCAATGTTATTCTCAAATTCGGCGAAACATGGAGTCATAGTATTCTTTGCCACGAATCAAATGTGGACTTTATGAAATCATTCTCTATATCACAAAATATAAAAATCATTCAGATGCCTTGTGAGAACCGAGAACAATACAATCAGTTCGTAAAAACGGCAGATTATTGGAATTTATTTCACGGTGACAAGTTGTTTCATTATACGGCCTATAGTTCGATTTTCACTGCATTACCAGAGGAATTTTTAACCTATGATTACATTAGCGCGTCACATTATCACGAACTGGGAAACGGCTACTTGAATCTGAGAACAAAACAAACCATGTTGGATATTTTACAGGTTTGCACGTCGTCCGATGACGAATTTGAAGACGTGTTTTTTTCGAAAAAAATGGTAGAACTATCGATTGGACAATTCGCAGACAAAGATGCTTCGTTTCGATTTTCGGCCGAAAAACACGCAAGCTTTGCAGGTGACGAATACTGGGTAAGTGATTCCGCATGGAAAGACCGCATATTTCAACATATTATTCTCCGTTTTCGACCCTGTCATATTGTAGACAGTTTAGAATTTCGAGGGGGGTGGGGGTCCGTATTGCGAATCCTGATCAAAATCGGATTTTTCGACGAACAATCGCCATATCCTTTCTTTGATATTTTGGAGCAGCATTTTTCAAAAGATAAAAAATTCTTGTGCAAAGACAAATGGTGCGGTGTAGTGCATTTGACACCAAATGGACCACCCTATCAAGAGAATGAAAACTTGCATTTTTTGTTTGAAAACGAATGTTTTTTGCAATCGATGGACAATTGTATCATGTTATTTTCATTGTCTACATATGTGACGAATTATTTGCATGAAAAATTTGCACAAGTCAATCGTCAAGTGAAAATCATTACCTTGAAACATCCCGTCGACCAAGACGGTATTATTCCGTTTTCGATGGAAAAATACAATCAAAACGCTCAAAAACAACTGATACAGATTGGACAACAATACAGAAAAATGTCGAGTATTTATCGGGTCAAATGTCCTGGACATGGCAAGATGTGGTTAACGGGAACAAAAGTATTTAATAAACTGGCAGCACGCTTGAAAACCGAATGCGCCTATTTAAATATTAAAATCAACCATCTGCTAGTTCAAATGTATTACACAAAGACGTTCGAAGAATATGACGAATTGTTGTCGCAAAATGTGGTTTTTGTGGATTTGTTTGATGCAGCGGCGAACAATACGGTGCTGGAATGTATTGTTCGAAAAACACCCATTCTTGTGAATCGGGTCGGAGGAATTGCAGAATATTTAGGTGAGGATTATCCATTGTATTTTTCGAGACTGGATGAAGTGCCGGGATTATTGACAATTGATAACTTGATGAGAGCACATGAATATTTGAAGAACATTGGTGTGCAGGATTTGACGATGGATGCTTTTGTGGGAGGATTGTTGAGTGGATTGAGCGGAGAATGGTGAAATATAGTATGCATATTTTGTCAATTTACTATTTTTATTTACATATTAAATTTATCTATCGTAAAAACAATATCGTCATAACGGTGTTTATTTTGTCTTACAATTTTTTAACATTTGAAACGCCGATTATATTCCTTGATAATTACTAACTGCTATATTAATATTTAATCTAGATATTAAATTTTTACCTATATTGCTCCTTAAACAATCATTATAATAATCACCTCTATATGATTGTATATAATTAAAATATTTATATTTATGTCTTTGCAAAAATTATCTAAACATGTATTTGAATTAATTATGTCATTGAATAAAGTATTCCCATGCATATCACCATCAATTATAATTAAATTTATATCATTTGAATTTTTTAAGAATAATGAATATAAATAATTTATTCTGTAAATTCTACATGAAAATTATTAATTATTTCATCCATATTTAAGAAATATATTATATCATAGTGTTATTTATTTTTAAAATCATCTATTAATTTATTATCGTCAAGTATAATAAAAATTGGTATTTTAATATTTGTCAATTCTAAAAAAGATATAATGAATTTATTCGTATATTTACCCCCCTTGAATATTTAAAATCGCACCATTTACATATTTAAGAAATAAATTTTTGTCTTATATATATAATGATTGAAACTATATATATATTATGGTTTCAGGGGTTTAATAATGCCCCTGAACTAGTTAAAAGATGTGTTAATTCTTGGAAATATTATAATCCTAATTGGAATATAGTATTAATTGATAATAATAATTTAATAAATTATATTGATTTAGATATTTATATTACTTATAATAAATCTATTGAAAAATGCCATTTATCAGACATTATTAGAACTCTAATACTTAAATTATATGGAGGATTATGGGTTGATGCTACTACATTCTGTAATAAACCTTTGGATGATTGGTTACCTAAATATATAAACGAAGGTTTTTTTGCGTTTGATAAACCTGGCACAGATAGATTAATTAGTAACTGGTTTCTTTATTCTGAGAAAAACAATTATATAATTGATAAATGGTGTAATAAAACATTAGAATATTATACCATACATGATAAAGCACACACTTATTTTATTCATCATTATTTGTTTGGTGATTTATACGAATCAGACAAAATATTCAAAGAAATATGGGATAAAGTTCCAAAACTATCAGCAAATGGAAACGGACCACATTATTTACAAGAACAAGGAATGTTTAAATATATGTCAATTCAAAATAAATTAGATATTGATAATAAAATTACGCCACTTTATAAACTTACTTATAAAGGTATTTTTTTAGAATATAATGAAAAATTAAATTTATATTATCTTTATTCGACTATAAAAAATGATTTCATAAATGTGTAAATGGTGCGATTTTAAATCTTCAAGGGTGTAAATGAGGTAAATGTGTTTGAATGCGAATATATATTATAACATGATAATAATTATACCTATTGGTGGGATTGGACAAAGATTTACACCTTTAGACATTTAAAAAGCCGTTTTTTTATTATAATTAAATAATATAAAGTCTAAATGATAAAATTGGTTTATAATATCTATTGAATTATTATTCAAATAATCATAATAGTTTATTACACATTTATCTGGGTTTACATTATCAAATGAATTAAAATCACCGTAACCTAAATTATTCATTTCAGTTGTTAGACTTTCAGTTTTTAAAATATGAATATTTTGTATAATTTCTCCTTTATCGTTTGTTATAAATTTATGCTGGGGTATGTTGTGGTTGTCATAATTATCACATAAATATTTATTTATTACATCAAATACAGTTTCTTTTGTGTCATTTTTTTTGATTAACTGAAAGTAAAATAAATCACTCACAATACGTTCATATGGATTTCTAACAATAGTAATTATTTCAATATTATCAAAATTGATATTGAATATTTTACTATACTCAACAATTTGATTATATGTTAAATGTTGCAATGATGATTTTATTTGAATATTTTTATTTAACAATTCCTCATCTTCAATAAAATTAAATAAAGATTTATTGTTTAATGCAATGTTAAATTTTGAAGAAAAATAATATTCTAGTGAAGTTCCTCCTGTTTTAGGTATGTGTATAAATAATAAATTTATATCTTTACTTTTAAAATAAGGCATTATATATTTCCTAAATATAATGTTATATTTCCACACGACGAAAATAATATTGATACTATTAATAAATATATAAGAAGGTTTGAAAGATTAAAAGATATAATACTAAATTCAACAGAATGCTTATATTTCATATATACATCTCAATCTTCATTAGAAAGTGATAATTTTACAATTGATGGTAATATTGTAGTAAATGATGTGTATGTTTATTTATCTAAGATATATAAATTAATTAATAAATTTAGAAATAATTACAAAATGATATTATTTGACACAATACAAGAAGAACAAATATCTTTATTAGATGAAAATATAACATTAATTAAATAAATGTAATATTTGGTATGGATTAGTGCCTCAAATGATAGAACATAATATTTACAAATTCTAAATTGGCGTTTTAAATGTCTAAAGGTGTAAACATTAAAATAAACCATCTGTTAGTTCAAATGTATTACACAAAGACATTTGCAGAATATGACGAATTGTTATCGCAAAATGTGGTTTTGTGAATTTGTTTGATGCAGCAGCGAACAATACAGTTCTGGAATGTATAGTTCGAAAAACATCCATTATTGTAAATAGGGTAGGAGGAATTGCAGAATATTTAGGCGAGGATTATCCGCTGTATTTTTCGACACTGGATGAAGTGCCGGGATTATTGACAATTTGATGAGAGAACATGAATATTTGAAACACATTGGTGTGCAGGATTTGAAAATGGATGCTTTTGTGGGAGGATTGTTGAGTGGATTGTTAAGCGGAAGTGTAGTGAAGGGACCGTGTCAATCGCATAACATTATAAGTATATTGCATGAATAATTTCTACTATAGTATATATATATGGTTTCATTTGATCTTCAGTCTAAACGTCGCAATAACTTACTCAAGATGCAGAGAAGCTTAGGTGTTTATGTTGCACCTACCACTGTAGAACCACCATCGATGAAAATACATGTTTTTTTGTTATGTTATAATGAAGCGGCCTTATTACCTCATACCATAAACCACTACAAAACATTTTTACCATCTTGTATCATAACTATTTATGATAATGAATCGTCTGATAATTCAGTAGAAATTGCAAAATCTCTCGGGTGCAATATAGTAACGTGGTCTAGTAATAATATCATCGACGATTTTAAATATATAGATATCAAGAATAATTGTTGGAAGGATATACAGAGTGGATGGATTATAATGGCTGACATGGATGAGTTTTTATGTGTAACAGAATCGGAGTTGTTAGCTGAAATGAATAATTCTACGACCATATTAACAACACGTGGCATAGATATGTTAGGTGAAAGTGAAACTGTTGATTTATCTGATATAGACTTATCTGCAATAAAAAAATATATAGAAAATCCATATGTGAGCAAGAAATTATGTTTTTTACGAGAAAAAATAACCGATATGAATTATAATATTGGTGCTCATGAATGTAATCCTAATGGAGATAGTATTGTATATAGTTCAAAAATCTATTTAAATAAACATATGGTTTATTTAGGGTTGCCTCATATTACAAATAAAATGATAAAAAGATATGAGCGAAGCGAGTTGATGCGTAGTCAAGGCCTGGCAATTCATTATACTAATAATATTGATAATATTGTTAATGATTATATGACCAGGTCAAACAACTGCAAATATTTACCGTAAAATAAGCCTTGACAATTTATACCTTTTATCATTTCAAATACCTATTTGCGTTTAATCTATAATTATTATAATATTTTATATATTTATTGAATCTAATATAATGATGATTTTTAAAACTTTGCGTATAAATACGCTATGTAATATTATCATTACACTTGTCAAATATTAGTAATAATACAAAACGAATCTCTATAAAGAGTATACCATTTTTAAATATTTTTTGGTATAATTGCGCCATATTGTAACATTTTAGTCATCTAAATACACTATTTATGAAATTCGTCCGAATTATTTTTTACAAACTGCTACATATTTTCACCGTTTCTTCCAGACTTCGAAAAAATATTCATAACATGGTCCCCATCTGCCTTTTCGTTGATAATCTACTGTAAATCCATTCTCTTTTAATATATTATCAATGTATTCCTTTTTTCTAGTTCCCAGTAATCATTTTCCATAATAATCATTTGAACATTCTTCAATAATTCGGGCATATCCATCAATATATAATAAAACGCACCTTCACAATCAAGAACTAATGTATCAAATTTAATATTACATTTTTCGTGCAATTCTTCAAATGTAATCGTTTTCACGGGTTTATAACCGTCTAATAATTCGTCGCTTACTATTGTATCCCATTCTTTCTGGATTAATTTTCTCATCGATAGTGCCGATGATTCGATATGAAAATCCATATTGTTTATTTCTTTGTTATGTTGCAATTGTGTAGCGATACAAAATGAGTATTTTATTTTTGCTTCAAAATATATGAGATGATTAAACTATTACGCCCAATATTTTCCCCCCTATCTCAAGAATTTTTTCTGAACCATTCAAATACATCGCTGCCATTATTTTTTCTGGGTATTCATCTAAAAACTACCATACTCTAGTTGCAGTTCACTATGTATTTTTTCTAACAATGCAACTGCATATTCGTATTTTTCTTTCATATGTTCAGAGGCTCGTATACCGGTTCAGGTTCAGGTTTCTGAACATATACCCCCAGATTTTGCCTCATTCTGATTAAATTATTTTGACGTCTATATCGAATATTCATTGAAAACATATATATTGCGTATATAGTTATTCCGAAAAAACATACATATAAAATCCATCGTATATGTATCTTTCCATTAAAATTATTCGTAATATTTAGCTATTCGTAGCTTTATTACAAAATAATCATCTATAGTATGCTATAATACGTTTATAACCTTAGCAATTTTGATGCAGTATAATTCTAAAATATATTTTTTATCCAAACATTTTGATGTCCTTCTAATATCTTATTAAAATTTTTTTCACTTAATTTATTTTTAATCTTATCATAATTACATTTTTCACCATAATCTGCTTCAAATATAATTAATCTTAAATTATCATAAAAATATGGATTTTCATCAAAAAAAACTTCTAAAAACCCTTCACAATCCGCAACTAGCACATTAAACTGTAAATTGTATTTATTTTTAATTTCATCTAAAGAAAAAGATGGTATTTTTGTATCATTATTCTCTATAAAAGTAGAGCCATAACCACCCAAATAAACATCTAGATTAGTTAAATCTAATTTTTTATTACTAATAAATCCTTTAACAATATGAAATTCACAATTATTTCTCGCTCTATTTTTATCTAACGCATCCCATACTCTATCATCCGGTTCTACCACTACCTGATTATTTTTATTATTTAATTTCGAATTAATTATACAAGAAACTGACCCGTAGCGAGCACCTAATTCCAATACTATATCATTTTCTAAAATATATTGATTTGCTAAATCTTGTTCTGGTTTCTCAATATTATCGATATCCACTTTATTTCCATTCAAGTCACGAATATCTATTCTATATTCTGGTTTTGGTTTTGGTTCTGGTTCTGGGACCGTGACTATCCCCAGATTTTGCCTCATTCTGATTAAATTATATTGACGCCTATTTCGAATATTCAATGAGAACATATATATATTGTATATATAATTATTCCGAAAAAACATACATATAAAATCCATCGTATATGTATCTTTCCATTAAAAATGTCATTTAGTGCACCTAAGCATATAAAACCGACCCTGCAATTTATTATCGTTGTCAGCGCTAATATCTCATCAATTGCCCACCATTTACAATCCTTTTTATCCCGAAAATATCCGACGAGAATCCTTTATCAGCTTACCACATTAGATATCAATAACACCAATGACATCTACATTATTCTTTACAATTCTAGACCCGACAAAAAACTCCCCCGCAATTACATCTATTACCAAATCGAACAAACGGGGTGTGAAGGATTTGCACATCCTAAAATATTACAGCATGCGAAAATGGTATGGGACTTTTCCACCCAAACCATTGCGTCAACAATTAGCCCATCTGCATACTATATGCCCATGCCATTTTACTACGAAGAATCAGACAATAAAATCTATTCTGATTATCACTACAATATTTTGTTTTACGGCGCGTTAAATGACCGCCGAAAGAGCATACTTCATGCGTTGCAACAAAAATACAACCTTCATATCGGCTTTGCCTTCGGGGAAGCACGAAATACTCTCATTAAATCCGCTAAAATCATCGTCAACTTGCATTATTACCCCAATGCATGTGTAGAAACAGCCCGTTTCAACGAGGTGCTGTGCTATAATAAGCTGATTATTTCCGAAACGTCCGGAGACGCCGATGCATACAATCGAAACCTCTATGCTGATTTTGTAGATTTCGTGGATGTTATCAAGGACGACTTGTCGAATATTTCTGTATTGTGCGACCGAATCGATAGATACTTGCTCGATGAATCCAAATACAACGACAAAATAACCTATATCAAAGAGCAAAACATCGACTAAAAACGCATAGCGAATATTATGTATATAAAAACATTGAATTATTTTTACAAACTAACAGACCATGTTGATTTTGAGTATATCTGTTATTTAGAAAACATAGAATGCGTTTTTATTGCGCCTCTGTGTAAAATATAAAATCTACGAATCCATATATCAATGAATTTTACAACGACCATCGCATCTCGCCGACAAAATCAATTAGACAGAATGCGCAAGAATTTAGGTATTTCTGTGGGAGGGCCAACCCAAGCACAACCAGAACCAATAGACACTATGCCACCAAAAGAACGCTTTCGCGTCATTTGTGAAGAAAATATTCCATATATTCGTAATATCGATTTGCCCACCATCACTAAAAACAACCCACTCGAAGCTGTATTAATCGAATATCGTTGTTTCCCTCATTTAGAATTTTTGATACGCAATGCCATAATTAAATTAGGAGACAAATGGAGTCATACTGTGGTATGCGGTAACCTAAATTATGATTTTATGGTCACCATGTGCACAAACATTTCACCCGAAATCAAGGTTATCAAAACCGATTATGATAACTTGAATCAATCTACCTATAGTTTGTTACTGGCCAGCAAAGCATTCTGGGAGTTGTTTGCAGGAGAAAAAATATTATTGTATCAGGAAGATTCATGTATTTTTAAATCAAATGTGGACGATTTTCTACAATGGGATTATATTGGAGCCCCATGGCCAAAACATAAGAATGATACTCCGAATTGCGTAGGGAATGGCGGCTTTTCTTTGAGAACTAGACAATGTATGAACGATGTAATTGACCGTGTTTCGATACATGATACGCAAATTGCAAACAGCACACGTGAATATATGCAAAACGCCGGAATGGCAATCTGTCCAGAGGATGTATATTTTTCAAAAAACATGCAGGATTATGGTATCGGAAAAGTGGCCGACTGGGATAGTGCCTCTGCCTTTTCCACAGAATCGATTTATAATGGGGATAGTTTCGGTGGGCACAATTTCTGGTTGAGCGATGAGAAATGGAAAGAAAAAATATACGCACCACCAACATTAAAATGTGATAAAAATGTAATTATATATGTAATATGCCATAATATAGAAAATCTAAATAATTCTTACGAAATATATAAAAAATATACATGGGCTAAACCTATTTTATTAAACAATAATGATTATCAGTTTGAAAATTCGTTCTGGACACAATTATATGAATATTATGAAGAATGGAAAGATTATAATATGGTTGGCACATTAAGTTTCTCATCATTTAAAAAAATAAATTTAGATACAGTTGATAATATTATTGTGCAAAAATTATATTTTCCTAATAGTTATTACCATTTTTTTACATTCAATATCACTATACCGTCTATATTCACAGATAAACATCCTTTTTTCAATAGCATCTGGGAAAATGTATTAAATAAATTACATTTATATTCAACAAACGAGGCTTTTTGCAATTATTGGATGTGTAAACCATTGTTAATGCTGAATTTTATTAATTGGTATAACAACATATGTAAGCCATTGTTAACTAGTGAACCATATATTTTTAATGACGCACAATATTATCAAGGAAATTTAAGTTCTGATAAACTAATTGACCTATGGGGAAAACCATATTACCCTCATTATCCTTTTATTGTAGAACGATTAAATCATATTTATTTTACAAATAAGTATAAGGTTGTGTTTTTAATATCACATATAAGCAGTGTAACTAAACAGAACGAAAATACTGGTGCTCCCATCGTGTTGCGCACATTGCAAAAGTATTATGAACAACATGGAATAAAAGTTATATTTCATTATTTGGACGAAGTTTATAATATTGATATTGTTAAATATATAAAAACACAATCATGCTATTTAAATTGTTCTCCTATTGTAATATGTAACACGCTTGTATGCGGAAGTATTGTAAAACAGCTTTCAAACTCAAATATTTCTACATATTGGTATATTCATGAATGGTATGAACCGAATAGTTTTAATTCAGAATTTGGTAAATATTTATATTTATTCAATTCTGATATAAAGATAATTTTTATATGTAATGCGCAGTATCAACATTATTTAAAATATACACGAGTTAAAAACTATGTAGTTATTAACAATGGATTAGACATGGATATTTTATTAACAAAAATGAATGAGATTCCAGAGAAAAAGGTAAATATATATCCAGATGACTTTATTATATCTATTATTGGCACAGTTGATTCCAGAAAAAACCAGCAACAATTTATTGATAACGTATTTTATAACTGCAAAAAAATGTATCCAAAAATTAAATTATTACTCGTAGGTAGTATAAATACCCATTTGTGTATACAATCCGAATATGCTAATTCAATCATACAGATCGGTAATGTAAATAATGCAGTACCGTATATAAAATTATCAGATATTATTGTATCATATTCAATAAATGAAGTGTTTCCATTAAATATAATGGAGAGTTTCTTTTGTAAAAAATGTGTTATAGCATCAAATGTAGGCGGTACAAATGAACTTATTCATGATAATTACAATGGTTTTTTATTTAAAAAAAATGATAACCTTGAATGTTTTACCAAATTGTGTAAATTGATTGAACAAGAAGATTTAAGAACAGTGTTTGCTGAAAATGCTAAAAAGGAAATAGAAAAATACGATGATAAAACAACTTTTAAACAATTTTTATGCTTGATTGGTGTATAAATGTATCATATCATCATATGAGCATTTTTATATTTATGGTATATTTTATCTATATTTAATATAGTATGTTTATACCTTTAGGTGAAGAATGCTATTGTTGTCAATCAATTGACGGAAAAATTTCAAATAACCACTTAAGACAATGTGGATTTCCGTTTGATTATGTTGCAGGAACCGCTATTGAAATTTTGTATAATAATTTATACAATTTGCTTATAAATAACGAAGGACCTTTAGTCGAAACAGATTTTAATACTAAATATTTTTGCTCAAATACACAAAAACATTATTTTACAAATACAAAATATGGATTTATTTATTGGCATGATATAGGAAGCGTTGATGGTAATTTTGCAGAAGAAGAGAAATGTAATTTTATTAATAAATATAACAGAAGATATGAACGATTGGTTAATACAATCAAAATGTCAAATTCAATTACATTTTTAAGTGTAAGCAATTTTAATAATGTGTATAATAAAATTTATAAAAGAGATGCGATATTAAAATTATATAATTTTTTATATTCAATTAATAATAACATTAAATTTATTGCAATAAATTATAGTGATGAAAATAGTATGTACAATACTTTACAATTTGTTAATTTACCTGTTAATATAGAAATACCCTTTTCTGAAAGCAAAGACCAATTTTCACGCAGTCTATTTGCATATATGTCTACCGTTAAATATACGTAATTAATAAAAATAACATACTATTATAATTATAATCGCAGTATTTTCATTTGATTTTCCTCAATCCGCTCATCAAATCCACCTGAATATCCCATCCGAGGTCTTTTACTTTCTGGTTACTTATGTAATACCTCATATCATTATATGGTCTATCTTCGACATATTCTATCCATGATTCATAGTCTTTTGTATTATGTATCATTTCAATCAATATATGCGCAATTTCCATGACCGAATATTCCATCCCTTCGTCGCACCCAATATTATAAATTTCGCCGATTTCACCCCGCTCCAATATGCATTCAAATGCGCGCGCTGTATCATAGGCGTGCAAAAAAGCACGTACACTCGAACCATTTCCCTGTATGGTGACTTTCTTGTTCTCTTTCAACAATTTGATAAACAGCGGTATCAGTTTCTCCGGGTATTGATTCGGACCATACACATTGTTTCCGCGTGTAATAATAATCGGCATTTTATACGAATGATGATAGGATTGCGCAATCAATTCTGCACCCGCTTTCGTAGCTGCGTATGGATTCGTCGGACACAATATCGAGTGTTCGGTTTTGTGTTTTTCGTCTACATGATTCATCGATTCGCCGTAGACTTCATCGGTCGAAACGTGGACGAATTTCACCAGCTGACCCCATTTACGACCACATTCCAACAAGGTATGGGTTCCGACAATGTTATCATGGGTGAATTTGATGGAGTCTTCGAATGAATTTTGCACATGGGATTGCGCCGCAAAATGGATAATATGTGTAATATGATGCTTTCGGAGAGTTTTCGTCACCAGTTCTCCATTGCACAAATTTCCCTTCACTAAAACATATCGCTCGTTTTTACGAATGGATTCATCGACATTGTCTTCGCTCGCGCAATAATACATTGCGTCGAAATTCACCAGCATATTGATGTGCGCTTTCGGAAAATAATAGTTGATGAAATTACTTCCGATAAATCCGCATCCGCCGGTAATCAACAAATTCATACCTCCATTGTTCTCCACGGATTTTGCTTTTTTCACAGCCGTTGCTTTGTAGTCCTCCAGGCATTTCCGCACCGCTACCTGAATAGGATTTATAGTAGGAAACCACGACTCCAATAACGTGGTATCTAACCGGTTGTTTGAACGGTCGGATGCTAGTATCGCACGCTGTTCTTCTTGGGAAAAATTCTGCCACGTGAATTCCGGGTCCACGATTTCCCGATACATTTCCAGTATTTCGTTGTGACTAATCACGCCCGGATTTGTTAAATTGATGGTTCCGACCCGGCGCTCGCGCATCATTGTTATCACAAGAGGCAATACTTCAGGCAATACCGTCATCGAGTTCGCTAGTGAACAAATTCGTTCGTAGCTGGTTATTTTCGTGATGAAATTACGTGGATTGTATTCCCCCGTAATCGGCATCCGTATGCGCAAATTCAACACTGATTCTCCATAGAGATGCATCAATCGGTCGGTGTATCCTTTGACAATCGAGTAAGATGACCCGAAGAAATTCGGCATATCGTCTTCTTTAAAGCCATCCACTTCATTGTGTAATGTGTCATAGGTAAATATACATCCAGTTCCTAAATAGGTATAATGAATGCCCATTTGTTTGCAAATTTCCGCCAACATCACCGGAGAATACAAATTATCACGCACATTTTCGACGAGTTTGCCAGGTTGCTCTAAATAATCAATGGTGGAATAGACGGTTTCGCCGATTTTTCCGTGGGTGCGTCCAATCAGCGAAATCACGTGCGTAGCCCCGCACCCCATTATTTCACTGCGAATGGCGATTTCATCGTCGCATCTGGCTTCGCCACAAACAAAATCAATCTGCTGACCGCGAACAATTTCGCAAAATTGCTGTCCAATCCATCCCCTTGCGCCGAAAACGAGAACTTTCATGATAGTCTATATAAGACAATCGAGAATCAAATAACACAAATACAACACAAAAAAATATCACCCAACTGTATAATGCCAGCCAAGACCCCCAAACGTACTTCCACATGCAAAAGACGCGCGAGTCATAAAAACCGCGAGACCAAGCGCTGCCGCTGCACAAAGGTTTGCCGCTATACGGTGCGCAGACTTCCAAAAACTCGCAAATAAAATTGATTCTTTAGCAAAATAATGACAGGAGAGCATCCAGTCATTATTTACCATGGTACAAACACGTTCACAAGCAAAACTTACCTGCCCTCTATTAGCACCCTTTGTGTTCGATTTCGATGAATCGAGCGCTGCATGGAAAGCAAACAAAAAACGCATGGGCAATGGCACCTACAAATATATTTGCGGCGCTCCCACCAAAAACAATACACTATGCCAGCGCACGCCCTTAGTCAATCACTGCCATTGCGCCCAACACCAATCATTCTAGGCCTCTTTGAATGCACTTTTTTTCACCCAATAATTATTCACCATAAATTGCCCAAACATAACCATCAACCCCACAATGTAGGCATCAAATAACAAAATCACACTATAATTCTGCCACGATTCCACCGGCGGCATGTAACAATATGCACCCGCGATTGCGCCCGTGCCCAGCTGAATCATTTGTCCACTCGTAATATACATGCGCATGCCGCGAATGTCCCACTTGAATAAGGTCGCCAAATAATAGGCATACATGACCGTGTGCACACCCGAGTTCAAGATAGTGCCATAGATAATCATATCCACATCATATGTATAACACAAATGCCAGCAAATGACGGCACCGACGTGATGATATTTTTGTAGGAAAATAGGATTGCGACCCTTCATATAGAGCAAAAAGGTGTCGAAATATTCGTAATATTTTGAGAGATAAAACCATAAAATAAGGTTTTTGATATCGGGTTGCGACATGAAATGTCCAGACCGTATTACCATGCCCTGCTGCGCAACGACATTGACGAGTGATGAGCAAATATAAAAACTGAATCCCGACAATAAGGCATTGTGGGCAATCGAAAACCCGCGAAAACATGTTTCGCAAAGCGATTTCACGGTGTCGTTGCTATGTTTGAAGGTACTCTCAATATACATCATTTTGAGCATTTGAGATACATACATGTAAAACAATGTCCCGCATAATGGAGCAGTGAAATGATGCATTTTATAGTTATTCGTAGTATTACGATGTTTTTATATTTGTTCCAATAATATAAAAAGATTGCCCCTATATACTATAGAGTCATGTGGAAACTTTACGGAAAAACTTACGATTTAACAAGTTTCGCGCAACATCACCCAGGTGGTGCAGAAATCATCGAAAAAACAAAGGGACTCGAGGATTGCACGGCCCTTTTTGAATCCTATCATGCGTTTTCGGACCTGGCAAGTATCAAACAATCTTTAGATAAATATGAAAAACCTGTGGTCGCCGACGACGATACGGTGATTGTCAATACCTATAACACTGATTTCACGACTTATTATAAGCTGATAGAAAAAATCAAGGAAGTATTCCCTGACCGCGCTTCCGTCAAAGCACCACCCTCATGGTATTTGTTTGTCTCGGTATTAGGTTTCGCTTATATGTATTTGTTGTATCATATGATAATGAATACTCATCGTGCATTCTTGCAATGTATATTGGCATTCATTTCAAGCACCATGGAAGTTTCATTATTGTTTAATATTTTACACGATTCATCTCATTATGCAATCACTACCGATTACAAGGTAAATACCGCGTTTTCTATTATATCACAAAGCTGGACAATATGGAATCATTCTATATGGTATTTGCATCATGTGATACTGCATCATTCTTTCACTGGAGACGAACAGGACCCAGATAAATATTTATATGAATATGCACATATGATTGACCTGAGTCATTTAAGTCCATCAACACAACATCTAATAAATACCATCATATTTGCGTTTTTTCCTGGACAACATACCTTACAATCATTTCTATATGCAAAGCAGGCGTTCAACAAATACACAACTCATAAGTATTACTGCACAACAGAAGTTGTCATTATTTTTTGCAAAATCCTATTTTTATGGAGAATCGGTATACTTCCAGCTATCGTGTATGTGTCAAATTTGAATGTTTTGTATTATATCAATATATTTCCAAATCACGATTTGTATGACACCTACAACAATCATTATGATGGCCCCGACTGGGCAAAGCGTCAAATTTGCCATTCCGGTAATTTCGTGAATCAATACAAATGGTGGTCCATGATTTTCGGCGGAATCAACCATCAAATCGAGCATCATTTGTTTCCAAATATGAGCAATCATCATTACCCTACGATTGCACCTATCGTCAAGAAATTTTGCCAGGACAATGACCTACCTTATGTGCATGAACCTACACTAGAAAGTGCATATCAATCATTCATGAAACGCATTGTAGCGAAAAAGGAACAATAATTATCTAAAAATAATAGTGTGCTGATTATTATTATTTTTCTATCCATACCTTTATGCAATCACTTCACAGCAGTCATGCACAAACTCTTCGTCGGTTTTCACCACCGGTTCGCAATATTTCCCTTTAAGAAGCGCCACCATGATTTGTGTCAATTCCTCCGCGGAGGCGCGCAATTCGAGAACTTCACCCGTTTTGATATTCAAAATACGTATATTTCGTTCATCGGCCACTAAGGTTCTCCACAACCAGGCATAAATAACCACTTGCAATTGATGGTCGATAGTTATCTTGCTCGTGCATTTGAGTTCCCATACTGATTTCTCCGTCACTAAATCCAGACGCGCCGAGAACCGGAATTCGACGGGTTCTGGGAAATGAGGGCGTAACCATTCATCCAAAATGCGATGTTCTTCGTCCATGGCATAATCTACGAGAACTTGTTCGAAAATCGGGATTTTCTGTTTGCATTCACTCATCACATGTGAATCAAGACGTTTCAAACAGCGAATCATCGTGTCCCGTTTCAACCAGTTGTATTCGTCGGGTTCGATTTGTTTCAATTTGAAATAGAGTTTTTCCTGCGTTGCTACATACACGTTCGCCGCATACAGATAATCGCTGATTCGACTGCATTCGGCCGGCATATCAGCAATGATTTTCTTCAAGAACCGGTGCTCGTTTTCGCGCACATCGCCCATATTGTTGTGAATCATTTTCAGTAAAATATTCGATTCTGCAGCATCCGTTTTCCACCGTTTTTGCATATGCTGATAATAAATGCACGGCAAGGCAATCCCGTTCAAGTCGCTCACGTCTTCGTGAAATCCCCGCCGGGTTTTGATAACGGTAGGCAAATCGATTTCTTCGGATTCCCCAACTTGAATATTGACAAAAATCTTGTCGAGAACCGGAGTAATTTCCTCTATGACACTTTCGGGAACGAATTTAATGAGCTCGGTCGGCGTAACATTGTGTCGAGGAATCGTCTGGATGCTTTCTCGGTCCATTTTGCGCTCATAAAAAATACTTTGCGGCATTCCTTTGAAGTCTACGAACTCAGCCTGTTTCATTTCAAAATGCGTCATTTTCAAAAACTCGAGCGGACGGTCCGTGCTATAGTCATTCTTTTCTAATAAATACAGGCCTTTTGATGCGCGCGTGGCGCCTACATACAGAGTGTTTGGACAGGATGTTTTCGTAGCGGTTTTCGCATTATAGTAATAGCTATTGTCGAATCCGGCGACAAAGACGTAGGGTCGCTGGCGACCTTTGAAGGAATGGAAGGTGGAAAACACCACTTTGCCGTCGATGACTTTTTCGTCAATATTTTCACCCCCTTCTATCATGGGAACGTGGCACGGTATTTCGTTTTCGACCAGGGCGTTTTCCATGCGGCGTATATTGCTCTTGACACCTTTGACAGAAGAACCTAATACCGCAATGTCGCTCGGTTTCGCCTGACCGCTTTCCAATAAATACTGGATTTGCGAAACCACGAAACGTTCAGTGTTATAGCGTGTTTGTCGATAATAATGCACGGGTTCGCCGTCTTTTTGTGCGTGCATGCGGTCTTCGCCTAACATGGCTTTATTCACGAATTGTGCCATCGGACGAGTAATACGATACGATGTTTTGAGCGAACAGCGGACGAATTCAGGGCCGATGAGCTGGGGATGTTGCGACCAGATTTGGTCGGCCATGGTTAAGAAGCGGGTGTCGGCACCTTTGAATTCATAGAGTCCTTGTTTGTAGTCACCGAGAACCAGGAGTTGAAATTTACCCCCCATATCTCGCGCGACCTTGACGATGAACTGGTAATACAAAAAGGTCATATCTTGCGCTTCGTCGAGAACGAGGAGTTCAAAGGGAGGGATTTTGATGCGCGGGGGAGTATTGTTGTATAATATATGACGTAATGCGGTATCTGTGTGGGCAGACAACGTGTAGTATTTGACGGCGATACTGTGGAAGGTATGGACTTCGATATTCGTAATGGCCAGGGTTTTCGTTTTGTCTTTGATTTCGTGGCGTAACATGGCATTGTAGGTCATCTGGAGAACTTTGACGTCGGCTAAAGCAGATGCCACGGACAAAATGGTGGTGCTTTTCCCGGACCCGGCAATGGCGTCGACAATGACGTTTCGACGGGCCTTTATATGGTCTAATATATGCGATTGCTCATCGCTCATGGCATTCATTTGTATTGTATGATTACAAAAGAATAAATACAAATATTTATGTGGTTTGTTGTTCAAGACTATATTCGCCGAACCGGTCATAGACAATAAAATGGCGACGGTATTCTGCGATTTCACCATTCTCCACACCCCTTACGAAAACATCGAGAATAAATTCGTATTTCATGCCCGCAACGACTTGCTGCCGCGCAGTAAGCATCGTATAACTCACAAATTGACCACGATAAGCGTGCCGGCAGGCAAACAAAGCAGCTTCATGGACTCGCGATGACCGCATATCCGCGTCAGACCAGCCACCCATCATATGTTGATTTTGTGTCATAGATTGTTATGACACAAATATTTATATCTTTTTGTATTGTCAATTTGTAATTTTTGCCGCAAAATATGCGAATTGATTTGTTGCAAGTATATATTATGTTTGATTCGATAGGCACATTTCTTTATCATTTATTTAGGACATGGTTACTCATTGAATTCTTTTTTTGTGCATATATATATTTTATTGTGTTTCCATCTATAAATAAACCCATCAAATGTATTGCACCCATATTCAAACAACCAAAGGATATTTTTGCACATATGTATCACATTTTATCCATTATCAAATCAGAATACAGTTATGAAATGTTTTTCACATTGTATTTTTTGAAAGCAAATATGTGCGATATTTTTGTAGATAATTATGATACTTTCATGGCATGGGTATTATACACGTCTCATTTACCTGCACTAGACCAAGAACAATTTGAAACAGTGAAACAGCTTCGCACTTTAGCAAAGGATACTTTCGATATTCCATGGAAGAGGGGATATAATCCATCTATCAAACATATGCATGTTACATTTGAACCATTGCATTATATTCATCATCCGCTTCTTCTTTGCAGCATTTTATGGGTTATAGAATTATATACGAATATAAAACAGTTAAGATGCCATGGGTTTTGCAAAGAACAATTACCCGATGGCACTACCTATTGGATATATATTCATCCTACATCAAACCAATTACCCGTGCTTATTTTCCACGGTATTTTCACTGGATGGCACTTTTATAACGATTTGATTCGAGAATTGTGCAAAACCCGCACTATTATATTATACAATTATGATTGTATCAAACTAATGTCGTTTGCTTTGCGAGTGCAAAATGCACACGAAGTGAATATGAATGTTCGCGAAATTTTGAAATGTCACTCCATTGAAAAAATAAACGTCATTGGGCATTCATGGGGCACGTTTTTATGCAATTGGATTGTTCGATTAAGCCCGCATATTATTCATCATTTGACACTGATTGAACCTACTAGTATAACTACATGTTTTCCGGAACAAACCTATACCTTATTGTATAAACCACCAGAAACAATTACAGATTATTTGTTGTATTATTTTGTACGAAACGATTTGAATATTTCACATACGCTTGTTCGCAATTTTGCATGGTATAATATGTATTTGGATATTGATGATATACCTCTAGATATAGAAATTACAATTATAATATCTACCAACGATAATATGGTGAATTTTTCGGTAATGAATCCATTAGCGGATTATTATATACGAAAACGACAACAGTTACAAGCTACCGATGAAACAATACGGCCGATTCATAAATATATAAACCAGGATTTATTACACGGTGAATGCATGTATGACAAAAATTGTACACAAGCAATCGTAGATTTCATGAAATCATAATATTTATTGTTTGTATATTTACAACATAATATATAAACATCAAGTTCCCACAGAGACTCGAACTCTGGTTACCAGATTCAAAGTCTGGTGTCCTTAACCACTAGACGATGGGAACAATAACGAACTAGTATTACTAGCACACATATACTTGCGCAGTTTCTTTATATGGATTGACATAAAATATACTTATTATTATATGAGCTGTTTATTCAACAGTTTGAGCCATTTTATACCTCAGTCGAGTTTTGACATCCGACAGCGGATTTGCGATTATTTGCAGCAAAATCAACCGGTAATAGAGGGTTTAGATACGTCTTTTATTTTGCAACTCGATACTCCCAACTATATTGGTCATATGCGCAATATGAGCACCTGGGGAGGAGCCATTGAAATTCAAGCCGCATGCAATATATGGAACCTTCGTATCGTCGTCCAGAATCATCGCTTTGGGCAACATAGTGTCATAGAATTTATTCCATTGCATGGGCGAATCGACAAATCTATTACACTACAATGGACAGGTGGTCATTACGAACCCGTGCGCTGAGAACTTTACATGATGGTGCATGAAAATCCGGGGGTGCATTTGTCTAAAGCTGATGATTGTTTATCGACGACGACAACGTCTTCGGCTTTTGCTACCTCTTCGACTTTTGCAGGGGTTTCTTCAGGCGCAGATGCAGTAGTTTCTTCCGATGCAGATGCAGGGGTTTCTTCTGGTGTGGATGCAGCAACAATCTCTTCGACAACTTCTTTCACGGTTTCTTCTGGTTTTTCACTAAAGTAGGAAAACATTATATACTTATCCATTATATATTTTTTTCCACCCATACAACGAATTATACAAACATACATAAACACAATCTTCCTATTCACACTATATGTCTCAAGTTTGTCAAATATGCGATTATAAAACGAATTTATCCACACGCAAATCCATACCGTGTCAATATTGCAATTTCGAAGCCTGTCGCACATGCTGTGAAACCTATTTATTGAATGAATCGGTCCCCAAATGTATGAATCCACCATGCAATCGGGAATGGACGCGACAATTTATGTCCAGCCATTTTACGGCTGTCTTTTTAAATAAAAAATTCAAGACCCATCGCGAAAATGTGTTATACGAACGTGAGCGAGCACTCTTGCCGTCGACTCAACCGCTCGTGGAACGTGAATATGCGATATTGAAGTTGCGCACAGAAATGGCGAAATTACGCGATGAAATTCAAGAAAAATATGTTTTATTACAATCGATGCAGACCAAATCCTATGAGCTTATGCGACGCCCAGCTAGAGCCGTCGAACCCGAAACCCGATTTGAGTTTGTGCGCGGGTGTCCAGATTCCAATTGTCGCGGATTCCTCAGCACTCAGTGGAAATGCGGTATTTGCGAGCAATGGGCATGCAATCAGTGCCACCAGTTGAAGGGCGCCACGCGCGACGTCGAACATACATGTAATCCCGACGACGTCGCGACAGCGCAACTCCTTTCACAAAATACGAAACCCTGTCCAAAGTGTCATACGGGTATTTATAAACTAGAGGGATGCAATCAGATGTTTTGTACCCAGTGTCATACGGGATTTGACTGGCGCACAGGTCAGATTCAGACGAATATCCACAATCCGCATTATTTCGAGTGGCTCCGTCGTAATGGCAATGTCGCCGACAATCAACCTATTGCACAATGCAATGAATTAACCCATAATATTTTCACGGAATTCCGCAATTTATTGCAGCGCAAGCATTCAAATCATCCGGATTCATCACGATTACGACAAACGCTAGAAACGACCGTGCGTAATACGATTCATTTGCGTCACGTTGAAATGGACCGCTACCGCCCTGCGAATTACGAAAGTAAGAATCGCGATTTGCGCGTGAAATTTATGATGAATCTGCTAGACGAAGACCGTTTCAAAATGCTGCTGCAGCAAAACGAAAAACGCACCGAAAAGAAGCGTGAAATATACAATGTGTTAGAAGTATTGATGAATACCATGACGGATATATTGTTTCGTTTTTTAGCGCATTTGCGAGTATCGGCACCCGGTAATTATCAAACCGCGATTTTAGACGAAATTGCTCCTATTGTGGCCTATGTGAACGAACAGCTGGCGGAGATTGGTCGCACCTATAAATCGCGCATGCGGACATTCGACAACTTGATTTATTTGCAAATACAATCCACATAAATACATCTTACTATTACACTATTATGATTGATTTTCGCAGTGATACGGTAACGAAACCTACACCCGCTATGCGCAAGGCCATGGCCGAGGCTGCCGTAGGTGATGATGTATATCGCGAAGACCCTACTGTCATTGCCTTAGAAAATCGCGTTGCGGCAATGTTTGGAAAAGAATCTGCACTCTTTTTCCCCTCAGGAACCATGAGTAATTTATGCGCAACCTTGACCTGGTGCAATCGACGGGGTTCGGAAATTATTGTGGGCGATAAGAGTCACATGTTTTTGTTTGAACAAGCGGGAGCCTCACAATTCGGTGGCATTTCCTATCGCACATTGCCGAATATGGATGATGGCACAATGGATATTGACAGTATTCGAAGAGCCATTCGTGAAGATGATATACATGAACCGCAGACAAAGCTCATTTGCATAGAAAATACCCACAATGCGTGTGGAGGTAAGGTATTGCCGCTCTCTTTTTTGAAGGAATTGCAAGCTCTGTCTTTGAGAACGGGTGTTCCCATCCACATGGACGGCGCGCGTATATGGAATGCACTTGCTGCGATGCAGCTCGAACCCACGACACTCGGCGAATATGTGGATTCCTTGTCCGTGTGTTTATCGAAAGGATTAGGGGCTCCGGTCGGTTCTCTCTTACTAGGTTCCAATGAATTTATTGCAAAGGCGCGACGCATTCGCAAAGCCCTCGGTGGAGGTATGCGTCAAGCGGGTATATTAGCCGCCGCGGGTTTAATTGCAGTCGACGATTTCAAAGTAAGAATCCTACATCGCGACCATATACGCACTCGGCAATTAGCCGACGCGCTGGCCACCTTGCCGATTTTCGAAGTGTATCCCGTCGAAACGAATATATTGTTTGCTAGAGTAAACACAGATAACCCACACTGGTCAGACATATTAAGAAACATGAATGTTCTCGTTTCTGTATGGGAGCCCTTTTTAATGCGGGTCGTCGTGCATCGTGATATAGATGATAATGCTATAACACGAGCATTACAGGCGTTTCGACAATTGTCTGCCAAATTGACTTAGCTATACATAGCCCCCACGGTGCGCCCAATTCTGGCGTGGGCGCTTTTTTCATAATCCAGGGTAGCAAAACAGCGCACTAGAAATCGGTCATATCCGTCGTATTTTGGTGAGAACGAAGACCGCCCATGCACGGCACGTCGATTATCCACGAAAATAATTTCGCCAGGTTGCAAACAATGTGCAATACGATGCTTGTAATAAATTTCGACGATTTTTTTGACCATATCGTCAGCTTCCGGAGTAGTGCCCATCATCAAATCCTGGTCGAAAAGAAGACGTGGGTCATCTTCGGGGCCGCTCAAAATCGGCATCGGTCCGCGAATATCGCCTTCTAAAAACGGCTTTCCGTGTAATTTAAAGGATAAATCGACGCCCGTTATCCATAAGGGTTCTCGGAGCATTTGAATTTCGAAAGGTGTCAAATTCTCTATGACACTTTTTACGGGCAAAATATACGTGTAGGCTTTTTCATCGCCTCGCAAACAAGCTAAACTGAGAATATCTGGACGCAACGCCGAAAATGCTTGTTCAGTATGAATTTCGAGTTCGATATCACTACCTAAACTCGTCTGGTTTTTGGCCATATTTTGCATCGGAACTATGTCTTGAAAGAGTTTTCCATAGCCTTCGGCTTCATAGGCAATCATATCTCCTATGACACTGATGAGTATTCCTTGTATTTTGGCGAGTGTTGTTTTTTCGCCCAGAAAATAGGTGTTTCCGGGGGGTGTTTGAGGTGTCGTATTATCAACGACTATGTTTTGACACAATAAAAATCCACTAGGAGACCCTCGACCAGCAAACTCCATCAAACGTAGTGTAATATCGAATGGCAACTTTGCCGCTGCGAATTTCACTTGTCTGCAAAATAATTCCGGTTCATTTGATGGACTCGCAGTAATTCCTTTGAGAAACGTGTAATCAATTTGACTAAAATCGACCAGGTTCATAATTATACTAGAGCAATAAAATATTTTGACGTTTTATTTGCATACACTATGTATTGCATGTGGGTGTCGGAAGAGTTATTTGTGGTCATTTAGTAATGCGCTGCTAATTTGCAGTTGCACACCTTTGTGTTATAGTATGCATATAACACAAAATTACATGGGTTCTTTTTGCGCGGGCTGCTCTACATCGACAATGACGATTTCGAGGAGCTTATTGGTGGTTTCGTCTTTCATGTCCCAGGAGGTGAGGAGTCGATTCGAGATTTTTTCGTGGTTTTGCATTTTGCCCTTTTCTTCTGTGTAGTGTTTGAATTCGTCATAGACCTTTTCGTCGATTTCATCTACGGCGGATTTCAGTATGAAATTGGATTCGCGAGTTTCGGGTGTCCAGGTTTTGTTATAGCGTATATGTATTTGGTCATTTTGTTCGTCGTCTTTATCTTTGATGCAGTGAATCGGTCTCTGGAAAATGGTATATTTGCTTAGATTGTGCTGGAGTATTTCCGCCATGCCGACTAAGTAGCCTTTTTCCCCCACGGTTTTAAAATGGTCTTCCATGACTTCCATAGCTTTGCAAAATTCGCGAATATCCACCGCATTTCCGCATTTTTCATTGAGGAAAATATTAATATTGTTATTGTTGGTGCTAATGACTTCATTACGCGGTTGGTTTTGGCTCTCTAGAATTTTCACCAGCAATTGCTTGATTTCGTGGATATCTATCCTGTATGCAGTTTGCTCGGACGGGACTGTTTGTTTCGCCACGGCTTTGCACGTCTTTTTGTGCTTCCATAGTCCAGATTTCGTCTTGACATACGTATTACACAATTCGCAATGAAAAGTGCCTGCATGGTCACTATTCGGTTGTATTTTCTTTTTGTGCTTCGCGGATTCATTGTGTTTGTTGAAATTTTGCTTTAAATTCGTGTAATACAAACATGTTTCACAACAATATTTTGGTTTTTCGCTCATTTTATTATAGTGATTGATATTATTTATATGGGTTTCCTAAATTATGATAATTTTGGAAATAAAGTTCCTGAATTATTATAATTTGGGAAACCGGGGGTTTTGTAGAAATGGATAGAAAAAGTGGAGTAGTCCGTATGTTGCATTTGGCCATCTTGGAAAGTTGGCCATTTTGTTTTTCCTGGATGTTCTGGCTGGGTTTCCTAAATTATAATAATTTTGGAAATAAAGTTCCTGAATTATCATAATTTGGGAAACCGGGGTTTGGAAGAAATGGATGGAAAAAGTGGGGTAGTCCTCATGTTGCATTTGGCCATCCCGGAAAGTTGACCATTTTGTTTTTCCGGGGGGGTTTCTATTCAGGTTTCCTAAATTATAATAATTTTGGAAATAAAGTTCCTGAATTATCATAATTTGGGAAACCGGGGTTTTCCAGAAATGGATAGAAAAAGTGGGGGTAGTCCTCATGTTGTATTTGGCCATCTTGGAAAGTTGGGCATTTTGTTTTTATAGATGGTTTCTATTCGGGTTTCCTAAATTATAATAATTTTGGAAATAAAGTTCCT
>JACCDO012188134.1_pt1 | contig 27632 bp, 33 predicted proteins | sample 7446101 | NCBI WGS metagenome assembly JACCDO01 (sample SAMN15323440, study PRJNA562643) | freshwater metagenome | isolation source: river surface water | place: USA:Blue River Watershed | collected 2017-08-16 | reverse complement strand
TGCATATAGCACTTTGGGAGTGCCTACATCAGGAATGAATGGTCATATTGATTTGCGAAAAGGAACATCCACTACTCTTGCAACAGATTGGTATGTAACTTACGGTGGTGCTGATTATGTAAATATGGCTTTTACAGCAGTTTATTTAGATTCACCAGCAACAACCAGTGCAACCACATACAATTTATACGCTTACAGAGATGGTGCTGCTGGCACAATTTATGTTGGTTCAAGACGAGATGGAGGAAGTCCTGTTTTGACTTCTGTGACTTTAATGGAGATTGCAGCATGAGCGATGCAATTTATAAACTATATCCACAGGTAGTATGTACTCGTGGCGATATTGCTTACGATGCATACGATAATGAGGTCGAATACGATAAAGCCGCAGTAGAAGCCTACGTCGCTGCAAACAAGTACAAAGACCTCCGAGCTGCTGAATACCCCAGCTTTGCTGACCAGTTTGACACCATCTTCCACGAAGGTTTAGATGCTTGGAAAGCACAGATTCAATTAGTAAAAAATAAATACCCGAAAGAATAAATGGCATATTTAGGTAACCCCATACTGACGACATCGTTTACCACTGATACTTTCAGCGGTAATGGATCTACAACAGGGTTTACGCTCAGCATTGCACCAGCATCGACTACCTCGATCCTCGTGCTTGTTAGCGGTGTAACTCAAGATCCTTCGACATATACCGTATCAGGGATAACCCTTACTTTTTCTGCAGCCCCTCCTACTGGTACAAGCAACATCTCAGTTCGTCACCTTGGCGTTGTGCCAATAGTGAACCCTCTGAATTATCGGTTTCCGTTTACCACATCCGCAGGCACGTACACGTCTATCGCACTGCCTAACAATCAGTATCTGCCGTTTTATAATGCAGCAGGTGCATCGTCTAATATTTCAATGGTGTCTACATAACAATGCCGAAAATAGTCAAATCAATCTACACAGGTGCCTCAGTAACATCTCTTGGCGAACTTACCCCTACCGATACCATTGATGGCGTATTAGCGCCTACAGTGACAACCCTCACTGATGCGTCAACCATAGCGGTGGATATGTCCACAAGCTGTAATTTTTCCGTTACGCTGGGCGGTAGCAGAACCCTTGGTAACCCAACCAATGCAGTGGCAGGTCAGTCTGGCTCCATATTCGTTGTACAAGACGGTACGGGTAGCCGCACGCTGGCATACAGCTCGAACTGGAAGTTCCCTGGCGGTACCGCGCCAACTCTTTCTACTGCGGCCAATGCCGTTGATCGGATTGATTACATTGTGCGCTCTTCAAGCCTGATACAGGCTGTCTTCACAGGAAACTATAGCTAATGGGGATCGTCAACAACGCCCTGTCTGGAGCTTCAGGACAGTCGTCAGGTTATAACTTAACCAACTCCCTACGCTTTCGTCAAAGTGCAAATGCTTATTTAAGTAGAAGCCCATCAGTAACAACTACTACAAGAACTGCTTGGACATGGAGTGGCTGGGTTAAACTGGGGCAATTTGTAGCTACTGTTTCATATAACACAATGTTCTCATCTGGAACATCAGCCTTTAATTATATGTCAGTAAACTTTACAAATTGTACTGCTAATGACCAAATAGTTATTAATGCTGACGGATACCAAAAATACTACACAAATGCAGTATTTCGTGACCCATCAGCTTGGTATCATGTTGTAGTTGCGTTTAATAGCAACGCTTCTGCTGGAAGTAGAATTATTGTATATATCAATGGTGTGCAACAAACCACAGTAGTTAACAATGAAATTAGTTCAGGTTTTTCTTCTCCCTTTGGAGTAACAACAAACCCAATGTATGTTGGCAGGCATGGTGCAGATGCTGGATGGAGTTCATTTTATTACGCAGATTTTTATCTTACCGAAGTAAATTGGATTGATGGGCAAGCCTTAACACCATCCTCATTTGGTCAAACATCCACAAGCACAGGTGTATGGATTCCTAAGAAATATACAGGAACATACGGCACTAATGGATTCTATTTACCATTTACTAATACTGCCAGCACAAGCACACTAGGTAACGACTTCTCAGGTAATGGTAACAACTGGACTACCAATAACATCAGCCTAACTGCTGGCTCTACTTATGACAGCATGACCGATGTGCCTACGCTGACAAGTGCTACTACGGCTAATTATTGTGTGTTGAATCCGCTTTCAAATCCAAACGGACCAATATTTACTCTTTCTAATGGTAACTTAAATTATTCATGTTCTGCATCTGCTGGAAATGGTGCAAAGATGGCAGTTATTTCAACAATGGCATTACATACAGGAAAAGTTTATTGGGAAATACTTGCTACTAATACCAATGGTGGTTATGGGGTATCTAGTGAACTTACTGTATCAAGTGTTTATGGTGTTGCATATGCAAATGTGTATTCTTCAACTCAAGCATCAACTAGCGGAATCACATATAGCGGAACAACATTTACTTACACAACAAATGATACTTTAGGATTTGCTTGGGATGGAACTGCATTAACACTTGGTTGCTATAAAAATGGTTCTTTAATTGGAACATTTAGCGGATTTTCTTCAACAACTGTTTATTTCCCACAGATGCAACCAGCTACAGCTTCAGCATCTACAACATTTTCAGCTAACTTCGGACAACAACCATTTGCTCAGACCCCACCAACAGGCTTTTTAAGCCTAAACACATTTAACTTACCTACTCCTACGATTGGTGCTACTGCATCTACACAGGCGAGTGATTACTTTAATGTTGTGACTTGGACAGGAAATGGAACAAGTTCAGGTCGCTCTATTACTGGGGTAGGTTTTCAGCCTGATTTTGTTTGGGGTAAAGCAAGAAGTGTTGCTTATGGACATGGTTTATATGATGCTGTTCGTGGCTCAGGAAAGCTATTAGTTAGCAACAATACAAATTCTGAAGCAACAAACTTTTTATATGGTTATTTATCTTCTTTTGATTCTGATGGTTTTACTACTACTCCTGGTTCATCAAGCAATGAAAACTGGAATCAAACTAATGCTACCTATGTAGCATGGAACTGGAAAGCCAACGGAGCAGGTTCAACCAACACAGCGGGTTCTATTACATCTACAGTAAGTGCTAATACAACTGCTGGATTTAGTATTGTTACTTGGACAGGAAATAACTCTTCTGCAACCATTGGGCATGGGCTTGGCGTTACACCTCAAATGATTATTTGGATGCACAGAACAAATCCTGGTGCTTACCATCATGGTGTTTATCATGCATCTTTACCTAGTGCAGCATATGCGTTGCAACTTAGTACATCACTTGGACAATCTAGCGATAACAATTGGTGGAATAGTACTGCACCAACACCTAGCGTATTTACAGTAGGTGGATACAATATTTCCGACACAATGGTAGCCTACTGCTTTGCAGAAGTTGCTGGATATAGCAAAATTGGAAAATACACAGGTACTGGTGCTGGTGACTCTAATGGGCCATTTATATATTGTGGGTTTAGACCTGCTTTTATAATAATAAAAGCTGATGCTAATGGCTATAACTGGGCAATGATGGATAGTAAAAGACCAGGATATAACTCCATTAGCTACAGGATTATGGCTGATGTAGCTAATGAAGAAACAACTGTTGGTGACCCACAAATAGATTTTTTAAGTAATGGCTTTAAGCTTAGGGCCGGTATTTCAAATTACGCTGGTACTGTTTACTACATGGCATTTGCCGAACATCCCTTTAAATACGCTAACGCACGATAGGAAATATTATGCCGTTTAAACTCGGAACTAAAACTATCCAACTGGATACTCCATTTACACATAACGACATCCAATACCCAGCTAACTGGATTCGTTTAGCATCGGAAGAAGATAAGTCTGCTATCGGTATGACATGGGAATCTGACCCTGTACGGGCAGATGACCGCTATTACTGGGATGGTGACATCAACAACCCCAAAGCATTAGATGACAAAGAAGAATCCGATGAAAACGGCAATCCGATTTATGTCAAAGTATTAGGCGTAGTAGATGGCAAACCAGCAATGGTAGATTCTGATAAGCGTCTTGTAACCAAAGGATTGAAGTCTCACTTGATCTCTCAAGTAAAAGCTGCCGCTGGTTCTATCCTTGCTCAGACTGATTGGATGGTAATTCGCAAAGCTGAACGTAATGTAGACATCCCTACTTCTGTAGCTGCTTATCGTGCAAGCGTAGTAGAAAAAGCTGCTGATTTGGAGGCAGACATATCTGCGGTTACTACTGTAGAACAATTAATTTCTTTAGACATTTCTTTACCATCGGATAAATAATGGCAACCAAGTTTACTAATAATGCTTCTGCAACGCTAGCAACATCGATTAATAACTCTGTTACATCGATCGTAGTTACTGCTGGACAGGGGGCTTTGTTTCCAACGCTAAGCGCAGGAGATGTGTTCTTTGCTACTCTTGTAGACTCAAGCAACAATCTAGAGATTATCAAAGTAACTGCAAGAGCAACTGACACATTTACTGCTGTGCGCGGACAAGATGGTACTCTTGCTAGGTCATATACAGCTGGAGACCGCGTAGAGCTACGCCCAGTCGCTGCTGCTTTAGATACTTTTGCTCAGCTGGCATCGAACCAGACGATGAGTGGTAACAACACGCTAAGCGGTAATAACACCCACAGTGGAAACAATACATTTAGCGGCACAAATAACTTTACTGGGGTAGCTACCTTAGCCTCTCCTGTTATGACTGGAACTCCTGTTGCTCCTACTGCAGCGGCTGGAACCAATACAACTCAGCTAGCTACTACGGCTTTTGTATTAGCAAATGGAGTACCTACTGGCGGCCTAGTAATGTGGTCAACTAATACTGCGCCAAATGGATTCTTGCTTTGTGATGGAGCGGCAGTTTCTCGTACAACTTATGCAGCATTGTTTGCAATAGTTGGAACCACGTTTGGTGCTGGCGATAATTCAACTACGTTTAATGTACCAAACTACACAAATCGTGTGCCATACGGAGCAACCCTAGGTGCAACAGGTGGTTCTGCAGACGCAGTTGTAGTAGACCATACCCACACTGCCACATCATCTGTATCTGATCCTGGTCACAATCACACAACTAATTTAATTCCATACAATGGAACTTTAGGATCTCAAATCCACGGGGCAATTAACTCTGGAAACACAACTGGCACTAGCACAACTGGCATTACTGTTAGTACAACGATTGCCAATGCTGGACAATCTGGCACAAACGCTAATTTGCCTCCATACCTTGGTATTAAATTTATTATTAAAACATAGGGTAAACACCTATTGTAATTAAATAGCTAACATTAACAATGCTGTTATGCAACATTAACAAATATATTTGGTAATTAAATGAGTGAAGAGATTCAACGTGACTTAGGAAAACATGATGCGCAGATCGATGCGTTAAACGATCGAGTAGATCAATTGCAGCATGACCTCAGGACGGTTATGGCTCAACTTTCTAGTATTCAACACACATTGTCAGAGGCAAAAGGCGGATGGAAAACACTAATGTTCATAAGCGGAGTGTCAGCAGCAGCGGGCGGTCTAATCGTAAAACTACTAACGTGGCTCCCAATACTCCCTCGGTAAAAACACCAGCTCTCGTATTGATTGAATGGCTGGATGCCGAACATGAGTTTGGCTGGCAAGACAGCAACGATATTGACGACAAAGAAGAACTGCTCAACTGTTGGACAGTTGGATGGCTTCTAAAAGAAACCAAGACACAAGTGAAAGTTTGTCAGACTTTCTCTTTGGATAATCATGCGCAAACACTCACGATTCCAAAGGGCATGATCATTCACACTACCGTTTTACAACAACCGATAGCACGATATGCCAGCACCCAAAGTAAGTGACGAATTATTTATAGAAACATGGAATAAACATCGCAACGCAGCAGCAGTTGCAAAAGAGCTAGACCTTGGTTTACGAGGTCTGCACAGACGACGACAGCGCATTGAAGAGCGCTATAACATTCATCTAGGCGTAGACGATCCTAGATCACCAACCTTCGTAAGAAGAGAGCATTCACCCAGAGTAGATTGTGAAATGGATAGTGGCGTGATTGTTGTTGGATCTGACGCTCATTATTGGCCTGGAGTTATTAGCACAGCGCATAAAGCATTCGTTCAAGTCATTAAAGACATCAAGCCAGACTTGATAGTTATGAACGGAGACTTGTTTGATGGAGCATCTATTAGTAGATTCCCTAAGTCAGACTGGTCCAGGCCACCTTCAGTAAAAGAAGAACTGGAGGCCGTTTCCGATCGCTTGTTTGAGATTAAGCAGGCAGCCGCAAACGCAAAGACCTGGTGGTGTCTTGGTAATCATGACATGCGTTTTGATACTAAGCTTGCGAATATGGTTCCTGAGTTTGCTGGAGTGCAAGGCTTCACCCTCGGAGATCACTTTCCAGGATGGCAGATTAGCATCAGCCTGTTTGTAAACCAAAGCTTAATGATCAAGCATCGCTTCCGTAACGGTACGCATGCAACATGGAACAACACCTTATATAGCGGTGTATCCATGTGTACAGGTCATTTGCATCGCTTGCAAGCCACAATCATTAATGATTACGGCGGTGCTCGTTGGGGTATAGACTGCGGTACCCTAGCTGAAACACATGGCGATCATATGCACTACGGAGAAGACAACCCAATGAATCATTGCTCTGGGTTTGCAGTTTTAACAATTGAGGATGGCATCCTTCTTCATCCTGAGTTTTGTTTCGTAGTAAATGAGAAGGCTTACTTCCGCGGTAAACAAGTAAAGGTATAAACATGTATTTTATTTTTGATATTTACAACATGCTCAAAGAGAAGATCAAGAGCAAGTTGTTCCCAGCAGAGCCATTGCCAGAACGCTTGCGTGAATGGCCGTTCCCTGTTGGTCAAGTGCCTGCAGTTCAACCGAAGCGTGGTCGTCCTCGCAAAGAAAAGAGTGCGATCAAAAAACCCACGGCAATCAAACCTCGCAAAGGAGATGCCCGTGGTAAATGAACGAAATCGCGTCTGGAGCTAATGCAGCGGTAGGCAGCATCAAAGAAGCAATTGGTGCTAGCCGTAATGTAACCAGTCTCGTAAGAGACATCGACAACGAAGCGACCTCAATAGCCCAAGAACGGGCTGCACAGAGACGCAAAGAACAGCAGGTTCAACCAGACCTGGCTGTTCTCAAAGCCTACAACGAATATCAACTGCTAGCAAAAATGCAGAAGGTAGAGAACGATCTGAAGGCTGACATTATCAAGCATCACGGCCCAAAGGCATGGCAAGACGTACAGGCAATCAAGCAAAAAATCATTAAGCAAGAAATGGAAAACGAAAAACTGTTTCGACAGGACGTTACCAAAGGAAGGATCACAATGATTTGTTGCTGGATAGTCATGGGATGGATTTCATGGTACCTGACTTGGGGCATTAAATAAAGGATATCAATGTTTACTATTATTTCTACAGCACTCTCATTCTTAATGGGCGGTCTACCTAAACTATTAGACTTCTTCCAAGACAGGTCGGATAAATCCCATGAAATGGATATGGCAAGACTGCAGATGGAGCGTGAGCTCAAAATGATGGAAGCTGGTTTTGCAGCGCAGGCTAGGGTGGAAGAAATTAGAACCGATCAAATTGAGATGCAAACGCAAGCTCAAGAAAGATCAGCAATGTATCAGCATGACATTGAAATCGGCAAAGGCGCATCCCAATGGATCATCAATCTACGTGCTTCTGTGAGACCTGTAGTGACATATCTGTTTGTCTTGCTTCTTATTATTGTTGATATAGCATCCATCTGGTGGGCGTGGTCGACTGGAATGCAATTCACAGAGGCAATACCTTTGGTATTTGATGCAGATGAAATGCAGATTCTAGCTTCGATTATTGCTTTCTGGTTTGGAACTCAAGCATTCAAGAAATGAACGTAAGCGATAAAGCAATAAAAATGATTAAGCACCATGAAGGGGTGCGTCAACGTCCATATCGCTGTCCAGCTAAATTGTGGACGATCGGTGTTGGGCATGTACTATACCCAAGGCAAGGTGCGTTAAAAGTGGACGATAGGGATTCTGTTCCTTTAGAAGAGCGTGACAATAGAACCTTTTCAATGGAGGAAGTAGATGGCATTCTTAGAGATGACCTTAATCGCTTTGAGCGAGGCGTTGAACGCTACTGTCCCGTTAAGCTCACTCAAGGTCAGTTCGATGCTCTTGTTAGCTTTAGCTTCAATGTTGGTCTTGGAACATTACAGCGCTCAACCCTCCGTCAAAAGGTTTTGCGTGGAGATATGGAAGGTGCTGCGGAAGAGTTTCTGAAGTACACAATAGGTGGCGGCAAAGTATTAAAAGGGTTAGTCAATCGTCGCAATGATGAACGTGCCCTATTTTTATCTTAAGAGGATTTAATGGCAGGTCTGAAACTAATGGCAATGGGCGGGTATGTGCCCCGCGTTGCACCTCACTTGTTAAACGACAATGAGGCGCAGAAAGCCCTAAACACCAAGCTATATGCAGGAGACTTGCGTGCTTGGAATAAACCAGGGTCCCTTGATGTTCCTGTTTTTGTTTCAGAAAACACCACGACTATTTACAAAGGGCGCGATACCGCAAACGATGGACGTTGGATTGCATGGAATACAGACGTTGATGTAGCCAAAAGTCCTGTGCCTGGATCTGAGTATATGAATATCTTCTACACTGGAGATGGAGTACCAAAGAAAACCAACTCTACATTGTGTGGAAGTACTGACGGAACAGCGCCAGCTGCATATCTTAATATGGGTGTTCCAGCCCCTATTAGTGCGCCTGTAGCAACACCTATTCTTGGAGGCGGCACAACCGAAAACAGAGTTTATGTTTACACTTATATCAGCGTTTTTGGTGGCATAGAAGAAGAAAGCGCTCCCAGCCCAGTTTCCGCTGAAGTAACAGTTCATTTAGCTCATGGAGCAACTATCAACGGATTTGCAGCTCCGCCAACTACAAATTACAACATTACTAAACGTAGGATATATAGGTCTGTATCTGGAACTGGATCAACTCAGTTTCAATTTGTGGCTGAGATTCCATTGGCTACTACATCGTATCTAGATAACATTCCTTCATCTGGCTTAGGAGAAGTTTTAAGCAGTCAATTTTATGAAGAACCTCCCAGCAGTATGAAAGGCGTTATTTCTTTACCAAATAACTTCTTAGCTGGGTTCTTTGGGCAAACGCTTTGTTTTTCTGAGGTGAACTTTCCACATGCTTGGCCGTCTATTTATCAGGTAAACGTAGGCTATGACATAGTAGGCATTGCAGCCTTCGGTCAGTCAATTGCGGTAATGACTAAGGGTTATCCCTATGTTGCGTCTGGTCTTACACCAGAAAATATCACCTTGGAAAAGGTTGCAATCCTAGAGCCGTGCGTGGCTAAGAGATCAATTACCTCAGACAACACAGGCGTTACTTACGCAAGCCCAAATGGACTGGTTGGAATTGGTCCAGGTCAAGCTGGATTGATGACTGGCAACGTAATGCTAAAGAACGATTTTGATAAGTTTAATCCTCAAACGCTTCGGTCTGCATTCTTTGCTGGTAAATACTTTGGCTTCTTTAACGATGGCACAGAAACCATTACTGATGGCGCTTTTATATTGGACCGAAATTTACAGGCTACCCCGCTTAGCCTAACCACCTTAGCTGCTCAGGCATGTTTTGTAGACCCAGAAGATGGGAACATGTATGTGGTTGAAGATGCTGAAATCAAAGAATGGGAAGGCGATATTTACAATACCCTTCCATACGAGTGGGTTTCAAAACGCTTTGTATTAGAAGCATGCAATCTAGGAGCTATTGAAGTAGAAGCTGACTTTGACAGTATTGAAGAGGCAGAAATTCTTCAAGAACGGGTGGAGCAACTGATTGCTCAAAACCAAGCAATCTGGGCTTCTGGGGTTCCATTACAGGGCACCTTCGGGTCGCAAGTCCTAAATCATTTTTTAATGAACGGATCGATATTAAACGCCATTCCAGCCCTCGTAGACGATCGGTATCTCCTGGTTGAGGTCAATTGCGACGACCAGCTTATTCACACGGCTCAGTACACACAACGCGGAGTTTACAGATTACCATCTGGCCACAAAGGTACCAACTTTGTTGTTAAGGTTAACGGCAATATTGAGCTACGTTATTTGTTACTGGCTGAAACAGTTAAGGAGCTGAAGACGTTATGAGAAAGCCTGCAATCCCAGCGGTTAACGTAACTGATCAACAAGTAGCAGCTCTTTTACGACCAATTAAAGAGAACGTTGAGATCTTAACTGGCACTAGAGGCGGTTCCTTAACAAAACTAAACACTAGTGCTACATTGGCGGAAGTTATTAGTAAAATAAATGAAGTAATAGACCGCCTAAACGCATGACAACACAGCTGATCCTAGAGGTTGAACCAGTCTACAAGTTTGTGACTGGATTTATGCCTCTGGTTAGATCGGCTGGTCAACAAGGTATAGGACTCGAGCGAGATGGAGAACTAATTGCTGGTGTCTTGTATGATGATTTTAATGGATCCAATATATGGATGCATGTTGCAGCAAAACCAAATAGCAACTGGCTTAACAGGATGTATCTGAAAGCCTGCTTTGCGTACCCATTTCTTCAACTCAATTGTAAACGTGTTTCTGGTTGGGTTGAAGTAAGCAATACCGACGCTAGACGCTTTGATGAGCATTTAGGTTTCCAACAGGAGGCTGTGCTCAGTAGCGCAGCTCGTGACGGCGGTGACGTGATCATCTATCGGATGTTCAAAGAAGATTGCCGCTTTATTCTTCAAGATAAAAAAAGGTAAGAACAGATGTCTAGATGGCATACCACTGAATACGACATGCTCCCTGAGCGAGCTTTCCAACCGATTGGCGGACGGAATAATCCTTTTGGAAAAAAGATGACCCTCGAGGGTGGAGGTAAGGGCGGCGGGGCTCCAGATCCCAACCCTGGGATGATCGCCTCGGCACAATCTGCAAAGGAAACTGCTGATGCTCAGAGGGAAATTGCTGCCAACTCTCTTGCTTTTTATAAGCAACAATATGAGGAGTTTAAACCTCTTTACGACGAGATCGTTCAAAACGAAGTAGCCATTGCTAATGCCAATCAAAAACGAGCTGAAGAGTATGCTCAATATGAACGTGAGACTTTCAGGCCATTAGAACAGAAGCTGGTTAAAGACGCTTATGATTACGCAACAGAAGGAAGACGTGAGCAACTTGCATCGCAGGCTGCTGCTGACGTATCTCAGGCATTTGGTGTAGCTCGTGGGCAACAAACTCGTCAAATGGCGGCTGCTGGTTTACGTCCTGACTCTGGACGCTTTGCTGCTCTTAATCAAAATCTTTTAACTCAAGAAGCATTGGCAAGAGCTGGTGCACAAAACAAAGCTCGTACTGATGCTGAGAACATAGGCTATGCACGCTTACAAGATGCTGCAGCTTTAGGTCGTAACTTAGCAAGCAATGCTTCTACCGCTTATGGCGTGTCACTTAATGCTAGCAACTCTGCTGGTCAGAACATGCAACAATCTTTAGGCTCAATGAATCAAGGATACAACACAGCTATTCAAGCCAATCAAGGCGCGATTGGCGGATACGGCACTGCTGGAAATATTTACGGTCAGGAATTTGCTGGACGTATGCAAGGTTATCAAGCCAATCAAGCAGCTGCTGGTGGCGCTATGCGTGGTATTGGCGCATTGGTTGGTACAGGTCTTAGCTTAGGTACTGGCGGAGGATCTACCCTTGGCGCTAAATTACTAGGCTTTGCTGACGGTGGAAAAGTACACATGGGTGCTGGCGGTGTACGAGGACCAGGCGGTCCAGTTGATGACAAGATTCCAGCCATGCTATCAGATGGCGAGTACGTTCTCCCAGCGGATACAGTCAAAGCAATTGGCAAGAAAAACATTGACAAGGTAGTAGACAAGACGCATACGCCAGCCAGTGTTCAGCGTAAACGCAAAGCTCTTAAAGGGAAAAAATAATGGCAATTGGACTAAGTGGAATCGGCGGATTTGCCGAAGGTCTTACCGAAGGTTACAGCAAAGGCACCGCATTACGTCTTGCTCAGCAACGTGAATCTCGTGAGGCTCAAGCGTTTGAAGCTGATATGAAGATGAAGCAAGCGCAGCTTGATGAGATAGAGCGCAAGAAATCATACAACGATCAAGTTGCCCGCGGTATGGCAGAGATTGATGCTCGTCTTCGTGGTGGTGCTGTTACTGGTGTTGCAGTTGATGAGTTCGGTCAGGAACTTGGCCCAATGCAATACTCATCTCCAGAGCAGGCAAAAGCAGCTGGACTTTCCTTCAAAGAAGGAACCAGTATGGTTAAACCTCCTGAGCAACTTACTCAAACTCAGGTCGATCGCTTGCGTGCTGACGTGTTTCAAAAAGCTAGAATCGATAACAAATTATATGACGAGGATACCTTCATAAAAAATCGCCAGCTCAATAAAGAGCTGAAGAAAGAAGGCGTATTCGAGGCGTTTGAATTGTTTGATCAAACTGGTAACAGTGATAAAGCCATTGAACTGTTCAATAAAAACGGCGATCGCAAATTACCAAAAGGTAGTTTCATGGTAAAAGAAACTGATGTGGAAACTGGCTTTCCTACCAACGTAGTATATGCACCTGGAAAAGATGGTAAGCCACAAAAAATTACCAGCTCGTTTGAAATGCAACTGTTGTATACACCAGAGAAAATGCTGGATTATGGTATTGCTATGGGCAAAGAGAAATTTGTTCAAGGTAAGGCTACTGAGCGTGTCAATATTCAAGAGGGTGGTCTAGACAGGCGTAATGAAAGAACTCTGGCTAACGCGCGCGAGATTAAACGTGCTGAAATTCGTGCTGATGAAAACAAAACATTAGCCACAACTTTAAACAATCGATACACAGCCATCTTCCGCAATCCAACAACTCAAATGGAAGCAGATCGTAACAAGCGTATTGAGTCTGAGGTTGGCATGTTAACTCGTCAGCTTATGGACGCTGGCATGAATATGCAAACAGCAATTAACACAGCCGAAGAACGTGTATTCAAAAGATATAACGTTAATACAGAACCATTACAACCAGCACAGAAATAAGATATGGCAGAACTTTTCAAGAGCTCGACTCAAGCGGGGCAGGAAGTACGCAGTCGTGGCCAGACTGGAGTGCAAATTGATCCAACCAGCCAAAGTCTTGACAGTCTTGGCAAAGTGGAAGGACCTCGGCTTGGAATTCGTCCAAGCTCTCCAGCAGCTACGAATCCATCTTTAATAGATGATATTCTAAAAGCGTATGACAGTGGTGTTTTAAATCAGCCAACAACTGCTGCACCTGCTGAAGCAAATCCAATTCAGCAAGTGCTCAACGCATATGATTCTACAGCGCCACAGATATCTCCTGCTGCAACGCCTGCAAAGGAAGTGGGGTTCATTGACTCCGTGCAGAAGGGGGCTAAGGGTCTCATGCTTACATGGGACTACCTCGCTAACAAACTAGAAACAGCCGTCACAGGAAGCGGTTCTGATACCGCTCCAATCCTGCAAAAAAGCGTAGAGGAATACAAGGCTCTCGCTTCTGACCCACGTATTCAGCAGTTAATTCAGCAAGGAAACGACGCACCAGATTATTACGAAGGTGCCAAAGCAATGCTGAAGTATATTGCTTCCAACCCAGGTGTTGCTGTTAACTTCCTTGGTGAGCAATTGCCTGCAATGGCTGCTGCCGTATTACCTGGCGGTGTGGTTGGTCTGACTGCTCGCGGGCTTGCTGCCCGTGGTGGTCTTTCTGCCACGCAATCTGCTGCAGTTGGTACTGCCGCTTTTGGCGCTACAACCAACTCAAGCGCTGTCATTCTTGGATCTTTAGGAACCAACTACGTAGAAGGTCTTGATAAATTTCAAGGCGATACTCAAGCTGCGTCTGATTATGCTGCAACTAAAACGCTTGCTGAAGTTCCAGCCAATGCTGTTGCTGGCTTATTCATGGGAATTAACCCACTATCAAGAGTTGCTGCTACCGCACCTAGAACTGCCATAGTAGGCAATGCCGCATTCCAAGCTGGAGTTCAAGGAGCTGGAGGTGGTGTTGGTGCATATCAAGCGGCTCAAGCAGTAGGCGAGGAGGTTGGTAAAGGCGAGCTTCTTGCCGAGATATTTGGTGAGGCTGCTTTTGCCCCTATCGAGGTTGCTACCTCAGGTGGCTTACGTCGTCCTGGAGCAGTACAACCTCAGGGTAATGTGACAGTGCAGGCAGCACCAGCCAGCTTTAACAATGTCAGCCCAATAGAACCAGCTCCAACCGTACCATCTCAGATTGCTCAGCAAGGTCTAACAGACCCAGAGTTCTTTGGCTTGCAGAAATCTCAAGACGGTCCAGCTTTCTTAGCATCTCTTTATTCTCAGGGTGACGAGAATACCCGTGCTCAGCTGCAAAACTATGCAGATAAGACTCGTATGAATCTTGATCTAGCCAATGCATCTCAGAACGCTAACCTAGTTTCTCAAGGCAACAGCATTATTTCAGATAACCCAACCTTTGCTGGTCAGTTCCAAGAGAGGTTAGGAGAGTTCTATCAGCGCACCAGACCTATAGACACTCCATTTGCAGGAGGCGCTGTGTCTTCTGCTCCAAGGGACTTACGTCCCACCCGTGAATCTATTCGCATCGCCAAAGATCTGGCTGATCAAGGGATCATGGAAGCCGAAGGCGTATTTACCCGTGAAAAACCAGCCCCCAAAGCTGATACCCAAATTGGGTTGGATCGTACCCCAACTGAGATGGCTACCCCAATACCATCTGAGCCAAGCCCATTAGCTCGTCTAAGCCAAGCTGAGGCACAGGTTCGTCAGGGTTTACCCGTAGATACAACCGTATCTACAGCAGTCAGTAAAACTCAAGCAGCAGAAGTTCCTCCTCAGACCGCTCAGATCAAGCCACAAGGCGAGGCTGTGGTGCAAGGTAGGGCTACACCTCAAGTAACCCCAATCGTAGCTCCTGAGGCCGCTCCTGCAGAACCTACAGATATTACAACTCAACAGGCTACACAGGATGCAGAACCACAATCTACGCAGGCTGCCACACAGGTACAGGTCACTCAGGATGTCACTCCGCCAGGAGAAGCGCCAGTCGAAACAACAGTGGCGCAGGACACAGATAGAGTTTCGGTCAATGTTCCGCAGGCTGAAGCCGTTCCAACTCCAGCTCAAGCACCTGTTCAGGAGATAAAAGATAAGCGACCAATCGAGGTCATTAATGCTGACCCAAATCGTGTTCAGCGTGGCACATTCAGAGAACAGCCAAAGACGGTTGCTCCAGATGTTCAAGAGCAAGAACGTATGGCTAAGCAAGCCAAAGAAAACCAAGAAGCGCAGCGTCGTGAGTTTGAGGCTGAGCCATTTACGGATACCAAGGGTATAGCCCTTGTGAATACCAAGCTTGAAAACGATAGCTCAAACCTAATTGGTAGTCTACTTGATGCGCAAGGCTTAGTAGTCGGTAAAGTATTTGACACCAAGCGTAGCGGTCTATACATGATCCGCAATGCTAAAGCAGGTGAGGCTATTGAAGGATCTTCTGCCAACGTGGTTGCACGTATTGCATCCATCCCTCAGGCTTTGAAGCGTGGAAAAGAAACACTCACATTCCGTGATGAGCGTCGTGCTGCCACACCTGTTCAGCAATCTCTACAGTTCATGAGCCCTGAACAGAAGCAGAAACTAAATAGTTACGAAGCGCAGGCTCAACGTATTATGACTACGATGTTTACACCAAGTACTGTGGATCAGACTTTGGTTGAGCTGCGTCAAAAGCTCAAAGACATTTATAACCGTCAGCGCCCGTTCTTCAAGTTCAACAAGAAGCAGTCTGATGTGGAATACATATTCGATCAGTTTGCCCAAGTGGGCGCGATGGAGTCTGGATCTAAGCGTAGCAATCCTGTTGCTGCTATTGCCAAGGCCATCGAATCTGCACAGAAAGCTGACGTTAATGCTCGTGCAGGTTTATTAAAAATTCATGCAGCCAAGATCTCTGATGAGCTTGTTGGTTTGCAACAAAAGATGGAAGCCGATGGTTTCTCATCAGATGTTATTGATCGTGTGGTTGGTCAAAAACTAGCTGGCTTACAAGTATTCGAACAGGCTGATACCGTAGAGGAAGTCAACAATTCAGTTGGAACAGTCAATGAAGATACCACACAAGCTGAGCTTAACTTCCCTGACATCGAACAAAGCGACCGTATCCAAGCCGCATTGAACGCTATTGCAGCGATCGAAGCGTCTGGTGGATCTGACATGAGCGCACTCTGGAATGAGATGCGTTTGCCCAAGAAGGATCGTGAGTTTCAATTCAGCGACTTCCGCAAAGCTTTGGCTATGAGCGGCAAAGAACTGACAGCAGTTGATCGTGAGGTCAGCCAGTTTCCTGCGGCTACTACCCGTCTTGCTGATTTTGTATTTGGAAACCCCAAAGGTCAGGCGGGAAACTACGCATCTCGTGATGCTTGGGTACGCTCATATGAACAGATCAAAAACATCTACTCAGACCAGCCAGAGAAATTTGCTGAGTTTGAAAAATCAATTACAGACGGAGAAAAGCGTGTCATTGCTTACATTAACCAGAAGCGTGATGCATTAAAGCGCCGTCGCCAAGAACAGTTTGATCGTCAGCTATCCATTAAGGGTGGCACTCGAGCTGAATATGTGAATGCTTTGTATGATGACGTACAGCAAGCATTCCCACATGCCCTATTCAATACCTATTCACTCAAAGAGTTGGCAGATCCTAACAATATCCCAGAGGGAGACCGTGCCGCACTAGAAGGTTTGGTTTATGGTGAGTTGAAATATTTACACCGCCTATGGCTTGATGATGTTACTTATGCGTTGGACGCTCGCAAAGATCTGAAGCAACAGATTATGGACGGCCTAACAAAAGAAGAGCAGAGAGCCGTTATTGAATACAAGAATAAAACTGACAAAGTAATTCTTGACAACGGTCGTCGTAATGAACTGCGTGTTTACATGTCAATGCTTGACTACATGCAAGGGCTAGACCCCAAGGCATATGCCGTATTCCAGAACCGCATCCTTATATCTGACTTAAATCAGGCATCAGCAATCATTCACCAAGCTGAGTTGATGGCAGAAGCCGCAAGCCTAGCTAATAATAAGAATGAGTTAATCTCTGCTTTGCAAGATCAGCTAGCTCAGATTTACCAAAATGATATCACTGAGTCAACAGCATTAGATAACGAAGATGCGAATGACAATGTTGCTGCAATCGATGGGCAAGAGATGCCTGAGATCTCAAATGCTGAAGTTCAGGCTGAGATTGAGCGAGCTGCAAGAACAGGTGAAGGCTTTATGACAGGAGAAGATGCACGCATTAGTCTCTTGTATAAAAAGATCGCTGATGCAGCGGCACGTTACAGTGATGACAGTTTTGTAATTGAGCCAGCCGCAGACGTATCAACTCAACCTGAGACCAACGTCATCTTAAGTGGTGACGTTCTGTACAAGCGTGGCAAAAACTCGCATGGCCCAGCTGCTTCTACTGTTGCAGCTCACCTGTCTGAGATTACTGCTGACTGGGATGTGAAGCCCAGCTACACCGTTCTTATGAACCCAGCTCAGATCTCTGATCCTGAGGTTCGCGCCCGTGTTCTAGGTCGTTTTGATAATGGCGCATTCAAGGGTGCCATTGACACTGAGACTGGTCAGGTTTATTTGTTCTCTCAATATCTAGATGACGTGGCTGATGCTGAGTTTGTTTTATTCCATGAGCTGTATGGTCACTGGGGTATGCGTTACTTCCTAGGAGATCGCCTCAACTCCTTCTTAGAAACACAGTATCGACTAAACGACAAGGTACGAAATGAAGCAGACCGACAGTTCCAAGATGCGGCGGCATCCCAGCAGCCTATGTCACGACTCGAGTCAATCGAGGAAGCTATTGCAGACATCGCAGCCAAGGGAGATTCCAGCCTCTTCAGAGAACTCATTGGTCGCCTCGTTGATTGGTTACGCAAAGCAGGGGTTGATTCTGTTGCTGATTGGCTTGATAGCACTGGTGATCGCCAGCTTGCTTTCATATTGTCTAGCGCACGTACTGCTGTACGTACACAAGGTGTAAGCCCACTCAACGGCGCACCTTCTGAGGTGTTGTTTGCACGCAACAAGAATCCTGTAGAAATCTTTGCTACCCGTGACGGTCAGACTACAGGATATGCACGTCTTAACCCAGTTACCCGTGAGTGGACAGTCTTTACTCTTGATAAGAAAGACGGAACATTTAGTTCAACAACCGTTGAAGAGTACGATCAAGCGTACGCTATCCTTAAAAAGGTTGGCAAGCCAGTTCGCTCTACCGATCGCGGTACCCGTCAAGAGGTTGACCCAGCATCTATCAAACAGATCCCTGCATTTGATGATGTTGAAGGCTGGAAAAAGTTTGCCCGTAAACTGCAGATCAATATTCAAAACCAATATCTTCCAGTATTTGAAGTATCTGAGTTTCTATCTAAGAGCGGCGCTGATAACACCGTCATTCAAGATCTCAAGCTATACGAAGGTCGCCTGAAGTTCTTTGTTGATGACATGCGTAAGCGTTATCAAGAGCCAATTCAAAAGCTATTGAAAACAATTGGAGATAAAGGCGGTGACATACGCAGTGTTGACCGTTTCCTATTGGCTCAACATGCTGAAGAGCGTAACAAGCAGATCAACAAAATTAATCCTACTAACTTCAGTGGATCTGGTATGGATAATAAGACTGCTCGTGAGTTGTTGCAAAATAACAACGACGGTCAATGGGAGGCATACCGTCCCGAGCTTGAATCGCTTGGAAGATTAATGGATAAGATGAGTAAAGATCATGTGAACTACATGGTGCAAACAGGTCTTGTCGACGCAAATACAGCAGAGGCGTTGAATGTCTACAGTAACTATCGTAACTTGTCTGGTAACGAGGATCTCGGACTCGACAAGTTTGATAAGTCTGATCTTGGACCCAACGGGTTCAACTTCAAAGGTCGTGAAGTACAAACAGCTTTGGGTCGTGGAACTGAGCCTGTCGACATACTACAAAACACCATGAACGCATACCTGTCTACGCTAATCCGTGGGCAGAAAGCAAGAGTCAATCGTTCTATCCTGCAGATGCTAGAGCAGAATCCCGATCCTAATTTCGTGCAGATCAATCCGATTGCCGAGAAGAAACGTCTTAACCTAGATCGCTTAATCGCTGACAAGAAGATACTCAAGTACATCGGTGACGCACCGAATGAAGGCTCTGGTCGTAAATTCCTAGAGAGTCTGAAGAAGAGTATTGCTGACGGCTCTATGACCGCAGATGAAGCGCAGTCTGAGTTAATCAACCGTATTAATTTAGCCGAACAACAGCGTGTGGTTGAGCCAGCTGATGCTCTAGCTGCAATCCGCAAGGTCAATGCTGAGGTTGTAATCTCAGGTCGCATTGCCCCAGACGGATACGTTTCAATGGTTGAAGATCCAAACCTGATCAGAGATCCAAATGTATTGGTGGCACGTGTAGATGGCAAACCAATTCTGATGCGTTTTACAGATCAGGGAAAACAGTTTGTTCAATCCATCTCAGGTGCAAGTCAACAGTCCAGGTCAGATCTGGTACAGCTGGTTGGCGCATGGGGCAGATTCTTCAGTCAGTTGATCACCTCCTGGAATCCAGCTTGGGTATTGCCTAACGGATTCCGAGATGCTCAGACGGCATTTGCTAACGCCTCTGCCGATCCTGAGGTGGGACCAGTACTTGCAGCTAAGATGACTAAGGAGTGGTATCCATCCCTCAAGGTGGCTTTCCGCTACCTTGTTGCCGATCAATCAGATACAACTGGAGGATGGTGGGGTAGCTACCTTGGCGGTCTCAAGCAACGTAAGCCTCTTACCCCAGAAGAGATGCAACTCTACGAAGAGTTCCGTCGCAATGGTGCGGAGACGTTCTTCCTTGATCGCCAAAACGTAGAAGAAACCATCGAATCTATGAACCGCCATATGAGTGGCCCCAACGGAATGCTAGAACTAACCAAGGATAAGCTTGAGTCAGTGGGTAAGTTCATGGAATTAATCAGCATGCCAATGGAAGCCGCGCCTCGCTTTGCTATGTACAAGGTGTTGCGTCAGAACGGCTGGACTGAAGAGCGTGCAGCGACCTACGCAAAAGAGATCACAGTTAACTTCAACATGAAGGGTGCATCTCAGAACTTTAGATCGCTATACGTATTCGCCAATCCTGCAGTACAAGGCACGTATCGTATGTTCCAAAACTACAGTGCTGGTGACAAGGGCTTTGCTCGCTTTATGCCAAGCGCCCAGTTCTCTAAAGTGGCTGGCGTGTGGATTGTCATGGGCATTATGGGCAACATGATTGCTCGTGCTGTAGGTGGTGAGGATGAAGATAAGCCAGGCGTAGACAAGCTTGACATGATCCCCAACTACAAACGCTCAACCAGCTTGATACTTGCACCTGATGTTCCTGGTGGTGCGATTCCAATTGCATATGGTTGGAACGTATTCCATACTCTTGGACATTACATGGCTGATGTATTTGGTGGGAAGCTCAAGGTTGAAGAGGCAGCTAGCCGTGTGTTAACTGCAGCCTTTGACTCCTTTGCCCCGATCGGATCTGGTGCTGAGTCGCAAACTGCTGCTGGTGCTTTCTTGAAAACAATTACCCCATCAATCCTGACTCCGATTGTGGACATAGCATCTAATGAAAATAGATTCGGTGCTCCTATATTCAAAGAGCAGAATCCATTCTCTGATGTAAAAGAAGCCAACTCATATATGCATTTTGATACGGTTAACCCAATGTCAAGATCTCTGATGCGTGGCTTGAATAATGCTACTGGTGGTAATCAATATAAGAAAGGGTTGATTGACATCAATCCTGGGGCGGTGGATTACTTTATTCAATCGTACTTGCCAGGTATATTTACTGAGGTATATAAGGGCGCAGGCTTAGCTATCCAAAAGATGCGTGGAGAGGACACCAAGCGTGCACCTATCCCTCTTATCGATCGCCTCTCTGCTCGCGTTCCTGAGGGCTACGATGCTGGTGCTATGCGTCGTGCTGCTGAGTCTATTGAAACTAAGTACAAAGAGTTCATGGATCCCAATACTACCCGTGCAGAAAAAACTGAGATTCTCAGGCAACATCCAAACCTGGGCGCTGCTAAGGCTGTAATCTCAGGGGTAGATCAGCAGATCAAAGCGTTGCGTCAACAGCTGCAATCAATCAACTCCAATCCTAATCTCAGTGAAGAGTACAAAGTAACTGCTCGAAACAAGATTAAAGAACAAGAGAAGATGTTCCAGAACCGTGCCGTAAATGCTGCTATCCGTGCAGGATTCCGTGATGCTGTGATTGGTAATTCAACTGATCAAGGATTACTCAATCGTGCTGGTGGGTTGGTTAGGGAATCTGCAGAAGACTAACGAACAGGTACCCCTTGCATTAAACGCCAGGGGTATCTTTCTTCCTTCCAAAAGCACCGTATATCACCGTCCTTCATTGAGACGTATCCAGTCCACATCACACCATTCTTAGTGAAGCTATCGCAGTGGATGTAATCCAAGGAAGTATGAAACTTCCCCATAGCAAAGCCCATTACTGCAAAATAAGCTGCGACTAAAACGTAGCGCATTGCAAAAAAGTCGCGACTAAATTGCAAAGTACTTTCATTTAGTCGCCATCCAGTACAAGCCCACATTGCTAAATGCATACCCACTGTATACAATCAGCATTGCTATGTTACCCTTGAAGCCTTGCTCAAGTGCAATGTAAGAGTAGATAAGACCTGTCACAATAATTAACCAAGCACTCATACTCTTCTCCTTGCTCGAAACCATTTCGGCATTTCCAAATCCCCTTTGAGTATTGCTTCCGCTAGCTTGGCTGATTCTTTTGCGATGTCGTCGCCATATTGAGTACGCCATGACTTGTACAGTTCCTTTCTTTTAGTCTTAGCCCTGCCTAAAGCCAAGGCTGACATTACCCTTACCTCTACTTTATCGCGGCATTCTTGGATTTGTATTGCCCACTTCTCTTCTTGAGATAGCTGGTCAGTAAATAGATCACTCACTTTTTCTTCTTCTTTGTGGTTGCTTCTTCATTTGCCTGACGTAATACTTCCATTAACTTATCAATTTCTATATCAATCAATTCACATAGTATCTTCATTGAATCTCGCACAAACCACAATGCACCTGAGACTTGAGGCTCTGTCTCAGACGAAGCTATAACCTCCATTACATCGGCAGCATTTTGCACTCTATTTTTCAGGTCATCTATATTATTTGCAGCAGACCATAACTGACTTCTTAATTCTTCGTTCATAAGTTCTCCTTTGGTGGTCGATCATCTCCTTCTAGATATGTTTTGGAGTAGAGCATGAGCATCCTGATATTACACATGACATGCGCCAAGTGGTGGTATCCAGACTCCAAATCAATATCTTCGCCCCTCTGCCATGCAGATAGGTGTCTTAGTGCACAGGCAAGCGGAACTGACCAAGGCATACCTTTAGTCCAGTTCCATGCGGCATACTTATCCTTGCCATACATCCAAACCATTGCCTCTTCTTCAAGAGTACACAGTGGAATCAAACTAAGGTCTGGCTTACCACCGTTATAACGAGCACCAGATCCTTTGGCTATTGAGTTTACGTCACCAATGCCTTCGGTCAATGCGGTATTACTCATCTAATTTCTCCGATGCATAGCCATCTAATCTCACGTACTGATCTATGCGGCTTCTCAGAACATTGATCTCGGTGTTTAGATGGTTGATGTGATCTTTCAACTTCTCTATTTCAATGTCTCTTTCTTCAAGCTTCTCGACTAAGCTATGTGCTACCTCGATTAGCAATGCCTCTTGTTTCTCATGGATAAACGCATCCCGCAGCGCCCTAACAGAATCATCCATCTTACTGCTTAACTCACTCATATTCATATCACATCTCCCCGACTGATACCATTAATCAAAACCACGATCGCTAATCAAGTAACGCAAATCTTCTGGCACTTGGTAGCTATCATCTTCAAAGTCGTCTTCATCAAAGCGTCTGACTTTTTCTTGCTTCAACTGCTTTACTTTCACAGGCTTTTCTCGCTTGGGCTTTGGAACTTTTTCCACCTTGGGTTTTGGCGTTGGACGTTCGTCCAGTTGCTTAAGCTTATTCCCCGTGTCCATAACTTCAATGGTTGCGAATCTCCAGCCACATGCACGGCACGTTCTTTTTCTCCTAAGTTGGCCAAGCGTATTGATTCTTGAATCATATACGTCAGTCCTCTTTCTGCACTTCGGACATGGAATCATTCTTGGTTTGTTCCCTTGCGTATTCGATTAAACTTAAAACCATTGTTGCCATTTCTTGAGCTGGGGTTACGCCATCTCTCTTAACCTCATCATCTGTCTCCATAGCAATCTGGATAATGTCAGCATCACCCTCTGGTAAATCTTCTATAACTAAAGTTATTTTTGCCATACTAATTCTCCTTACTGCAATGAACTTGGCTTAATGTGATCCCTTGAGTTTTCAAAAGATGAGCGTACCATTTTCTCAATGCGTTCGCAGGCATCGTCTATAGCAGTATCGTCCATATCTGAAAGGCGCATTGCCAATCCCATCATAATTGAAAACGTATGCAACCAGTCGCCCAATACAATCTGAGGATTAGCATCTGAGAACTCAGCCCAAGAACGAATGAATGCTTCTAGTTGCTCAGCCTTAACTGGATCCATTGGCATCGCTGGCTCCCTTGTATTGAGTCCTGATATAAGAATCAATATCCTCACGCTTGAAACGATAAGCGCGCCCAATCTTTGCGGCAGGCAATACACCATTTCTAGCTAAGCGACGCACGGTAAACTGTGAAAGTCCAACGTATTGTGATGCCTCGTCTACATCCATTAATTTATTATCCATTACTTCCACTCCTTGCCATAATTCAAAATAAAACTTTTTCTAAATTCAACACGTCTGCCGTCTTCGATTTCTTCTTTAGTCATTCCAGGTACTAATGGAATTTCAGGAGAGTCGTAGTCACACAGATAGCTGTCGTGCCCCGTATCTTCAATCACTGTTATCACTCTCCCAGAGGGAAGTAGAAACCGCTTCCCTAATAGGCTTGTACTGCTCGCAGAATGGTGCGACTTCGCAATACTCGGCGCACCTCCTGTATACCCCCGCTCTCTCCTCAACAAAAGTTCCGTCAGTGAGAGGGCTCGGAATGTCTTCTCTTCGCTCATATAATTTTATCGCTCGCTTAGCGCCTTTCTTCATTAATGCATACTTGTTACCACTAAACCATCGTTCATCATCAGTACAGTCAATCATCGTACCTGACTCTGCCTGTTGATGTAGGCTGATTCTTGTTCTGATGTATTGATACGTTTCTTCTAGTGGCCACACTTCTATAGGCACTACAACGACAGCCTGCTTTGGGTAGTCTGGATCGCGCAAACCTTTTGCCTTACTAAAATCCCTAAGGATTGCAACTATTCTTAGGCGCTCTACCTCATACCCATTCTGTATTGCAAGCCACCGAAGTACATTCAGTTGACGCTCCCAATCTTTGTGATCACCTGTAACTTTGTAAGTGCTGGTCACCTTGTAATCATCCATTGTCTTGGAACGAACTTCCATTCTGTCAAACTGACCCGATAGCTTCCAACCATCTACCTCTGCAAACAAACGCTCTTCCTGTATGTCAGATGTCTCATTGCCTGCACGTTCTAGGATGGTGTGAACGGACTGTCCGAGGAGAGACCAGATCCGATCGCTCACATCTTCGACAACAGCATGACCGTATTGCTTGCGGAGAATCCGCACCTGAGGAGAGTCAATCAGCTTGGTAACTGATATATCGCCACCGCCCGTGTACGGGTCATTAGTGACGGCTCTGACAAATGCCTCAGGCAAATCATGCAAGTTAGTTAAATTCACACACGCTCCTTGTTATATGGGCGGATCTCTCTCCGCTGTCACGTCCCGAGCAGATTGCCTTGACGTTAGGTGTTACGCCTTGGTCTTGCGACCTCCGCTTGCGCGGGAAAGGAGGGCTTACTATCGCACCTTGGAAACAGGGATCAGTACGGTGCGCCACATCTGCCATATGGGAAATCCCCTGACCCCGCCTGATTACCAGTCGATGATATCTTCTTGCTTTGGCTTAGACGCTGGTGCCTTGCGTTGACCACCGCCTTGACCATCATCCTCTTCAAGCGTACCGCTGAGGTACTCCAGACCATTCTTGGAAACCTTCTTCCATAAACCGCCACGGAACTTCTCACCGTTCGACATCTCGATTACGACGTTAAACAGTGGAGCCTTGGGGTTCTCGCTAGGCTTGGCTTTGAAAACTGAAATGTTATTGTATTCGCTCATGCTACTTCCTTCTCTTTGGTTGATTTAGATTTGATTTTCTTTTGCAACTGTGCCATTACTTCAGGTGCTTTGGACAGTGGCAAGAAGTTTAGTCCTTCGACTTTGTAGATACCAGCTATGTAGTCATCCGTCACACCTGCTTGCTCAGCTAGTTTACGTATAGCGTCTACTTCGGTAGTGCCAACGGTCTTCTCGCTAGGTGCAAGCGTGTGTGTTGTGCGATCAGGATCATCAGCAATTGGAATGCTGAACAACTGGAACGCCATGTACTTGTAGGCAATTGACAACGCTTTGTTTGTTGCCTTGTCGCCAGAGTCCATAGCCTCGCCAAGGACAACGCATGTCACGTATGATCCATCAAGCGTGGAATAAATCTTGTACTCAACAGTCAAGACCACGTAAAATAATGGGTTGCCACGGGAGTTCACACGCTCACTCACATCACGGCTTAGCACACGAGGCACGATTGCCAGGTTAGCTTCAACAAGTTCCTTGCTCATGCGATTCAAGACATCATCAATACCTCGAAACGCAAATCCTTGTTGCTCATTCTTATGGTTCTTTCCAATACCCTTCTCCGCAAATGCGGCTGTTACCATTTGAATCCCCGCAAGAACCAGCGGAGGTTTGGTAGGTTTAATTTGTTCTTCCATATACCCTTTCTTTCTTTCTGCGATGTTGCAGTACTAGTAGTATATATCATTTCTTTGTTGCGTCAATAGGCAATAATAAAAAAAATAATGGTGTTGTTATGCAACCACTAGGGTAAACACTAATATAACGATACATGTGATGCGTAGCGGACATCACTTGCAAATAAATATTAATCATACTAAACTATTCATTCTGAAGGACGGGGATAACAACGGTGGCTTCAGAAGAGAAGTGGCTCCTACCACGGGAATAGTGCAGTAGAGGAGCAGAGGTGGGGAAGACAGAGCCTTGTGCACGAACGTCTGTCGGGTACTAATGGACTCAGGGTGAACGAGCCTAGTTGAACGAACCTACTTGACTGAAGGATGGGGTAGGTACGTTCGGATCTAGGGTGAACGAGTTATATATTAATAATTAATTAATACTTATAGGTTGAGTTCCATCTCCCCGCCGAAGGAAAGGGGAGAATAATAAATAAGCAAATGTTAGGGTAAGTACTGATGTAATTACATGATAGTCAAAATACAATAATAAGACTACATGAATAAGGGTATATGGGAAGCTGGCAAGAACTGGGCATTGACGTTAAAGGTCATTCGAGTGGCGAGATTAAGACTTGCTGTCCTCAGTGTTCCCACACCCGCAAAAAGAAAACTTACCCATGCCTTAACGTCAATATCGATCTTGGCGTATACAACTGCTGGCATTGCGGTTGGTCTGGCTCAATCAAAAAAGGAAATTACATGAGGCCGATCACGCCTAAGAAAGAGTATCGCCGTCCTGAGTTTCACTCAGCCCCATTGGAGCAGAAGTCTTTAGACTTTCTTGCCTCTCGCGGTATCACGCCTGAGGTTGCCGCCCGCAATCAAATTACCATGACAACACATTACTTCCCTCAGGTTGAGGAGAAGCAGCGCTGCATGGCATTCCCATTTATACGTGAAGGGGTAGTGGTAAACGTTAAGTATCGGGATGGATCAAAGAACTTTACTCAAGAGAGTGGCGCTGAGAAATGTTGGTATAAGTACGATGACATTGACCCTAAGTGCACAATCATTACTGAAGGAGAATTTGATGCCCTGTCGTTGGAAGTTGCTGGCTTGCGTCACGCTATTAGCGTGCCTGATGGGGCTCCAACTCCTACTGCCAAAAATCTAGAAAACAAATTTACTTACATCGATGTTGAGGACCCACGCATTGAAACGGTTGAGAAGTTCATACTTGCCGTTGACAATGATGCGCCTGGCAAAAGGCTTGAGGAAGAGCTGGCACGTAGGCTTGGCAAGGAAAGATGCTATCGGGTTGAGTGGCCCGAAGGGTGCAAGGATGCCAATGAAGTTCTATTAAAGCACGGCACTGAGGTTCTTAAGGAGATCATTCAGTTTGCCAAACCATACCCAGTTGATGGTGTGTTCCAGCTAGAGGACTTTAGATCTGAGCTTGATCTTATCTACGAACATGGTTTACCTGAGGGTATCGAGACTGGCTGGGAAAATGTAGATCAGTTCTACCG
>JACCDO010210284.1_pt1 | contig 27648 bp, 24 predicted proteins | sample 7446101 | NCBI WGS metagenome assembly JACCDO01 (sample SAMN15323440, study PRJNA562643) | freshwater metagenome | isolation source: river surface water | place: USA:Blue River Watershed | collected 2017-08-16 | reverse complement strand
TACTTCGGTGACAATAAGCGAATTGAATTTAGTAAGATTAAAGATGAGAAAGCAACACATTTCTAGGTTGGAAGAATTGATCGGCAAGTTGTCAGAGCAAGTTGCAATAGCTCAAAAATCGTTTATGACAACTGAAGAAATACAAATGGAGGAAATGATGAAGCAAGAGGCGCGAGCCAAAGAAGCCGCAATCAAATGGTATATTCACTCACTCACTCCTACTCACTCACTCCTACTCACTCACTCCTACTCACTCACTCCTACTCACTCACTCACTCACGCACTCACTTACTCACTCACTCACTCACTCACGCACTCACTCACTTACTTACTTACTTACTTGTTATAGGCGAGCCAGACATAAAGCTAGATTGCGTGCCATTCTAGACCGGTTCATCCGCCGTTGGATCCAGGACTACCGGTACATGGTGCAACTTCGCGAGTTATCTGCTATTTCCTTGCAACGTTTTTATCGTAAAGATGTTGTATTACATCGAATAATGCGAAATATTGCCGAGTTAAAGAGACGCAGAGCAGCAGAGCTAGTGATCAAGAATTTTATTGATAAGAAGGTGTTACTAGCACGTTATCGGAATAAAATGGTGTCATTAATACAATTATTTCTTCGAAGTAAGATGTTTAAAGTAAGAATGAAAAGGATAATCAAGACAACAAAGATGGCGATAACAAACAACATGACTAGGTTGTATGACTCGGTGTTGAAGGTGCTTGATGATAAAATAAACTATATTAATGACCTGTTAAAGGAGGCAATCCCTGAGGAAACCCTAGCAAAAGTGAGTAGAATTGTTAGTAAAAAAGAGAAAGAAGACAGTGATAACAAGCGCGTTGATGCCCCAGTAGCAAGCACTGTAACAGATACAAATATTTTCTATAATTACATGAAAAAGATCCGTTACGAAGCCAAGTTATTACAACAACGTATGCTTCTAACCGAGCAAACGGTCGACAACATCAAGATGGCCATCAACTCCTCCTTCCGCATTGCTTTGCTGTATGACAAGATAGCGGATGAGTACGGTGAACTGGGACACAATGAAAATGCAATAAAAATTAATAAGAATAAGAAAATAAGTAAAGGAAAGACAAAGACTAACGCGTTGAGTAGCAACGCCACCACAGCCAGCAAGGCGACACTCACCAAGCTAAAGAGAAACAATTCTAGTGTGAAACGCCGCGGTTCTAACATTCGTCGTAATTCGGATGCCAAGAGTATCGCCGAGTCGATCAATAGCGACCTTAGTGATGAGTTTAACCTGACTCTTACTCACACGGAGTCGGCAATATTCTCGGATGGATCATCAACGGATAGTGATGTAAGCATTGCAATGAGTAGACAAGGCTCGACAAGCAGCATAAGTAAGTCCTCAAGTAAGCGGCGTATTAGTGGTGTTGGAGGGGTGATTGCACTCAATGAAAGCAACTTAAGCTCGTTAAACTTGCTGCATAACCGTGCATCCTCACGACGTTTATTACAAAAAAGTAGTAGTAAAATGTCATATAAAAAGAAAGCAAAGAAAACGGCTAGTAAGAAGGAGAAAGGGCCCCGGTACACCTTTGCAAACCTAGAAGAATTCCATGATGATACACTTGATTTATACGTGAAAGCAGTGAAAAATGGCAAAAATATCACGAAAGAAAGCCTGTTGAACAAGGTAAGCAACCTAGCAAAGAATGCGTCAGCGTTTTATAAAGCCGTTGAAGAGAACGACACGGTGGGATTCCGTGACACTTTAATAGTAGCAAGAGACATGAATAATGAAGTTGCGGTGACTAGAAACGCAGGGATTGACAAGGTGGGTAGTAGTAGTACTAGCCTCGACACTGAGACCTTACTGACGCACTTGATGGGTGTGAAGTACAAGCTGCAGCCGGACGATCCCGTGCTCAAGAATCTCATGTGGTATGCAAGTATAAAAGCAAGTATAAACACTAATAAAAATGAGATTTCTTTCTTGAAATCAAACCGAATGAAGAACATCAACGGCGGCACGTTCGCTAGCATGCAACTAGTGAACTCCCTCGACAACAGCGGCATCGGCATTGCTCGACCCACCGTCGACAGCGCAACATACCCCATAATCCTGTGCAAACAGCTACTATGGAGTGTGTATGCTCCTTATAGTGAGTTCGAGGCGCTGGTTACTGGGAGTAGAAACATGATTCGCTCTGCGGAGTGGCTGTTGGGCCTCATAAGTGAGACGATCAAGTGTGTCTCTACCGAGCTGATGAATGCCAGGTTGCTGCCACCGCTACCCAGCATGGCTAGCTACTCATCCTGTGTTGTGAGCCCCATTGGCTTCACTATCTCGTTGAACAAACCAATGAGTAACACAGAGTTGACTATATACAAGTGTCTAGCCGTTGGAATAGCTTCTCCATATCAAAAAATCAATAAAAATGAAATTAATTACAGAGATGGGATCACTCCGATGCTCTCGTATGTCAGTAACTTGGTCCAATCCATGCGCCGGATGAGTGATGGCTCAGTACTCAACACCTCTACTGACACCGGTACTGCATTGATAGATAGTGCTGAGTTGAGTGTGGTGGGAGCCACCAATATCGATCCCGGTAGCTATATTATTCAAGCTATTAGTGTCCTGAAAGGCAGCAAGTCCTGCAAAGACACCGTGTTTGATTTAATTGCGTGTATAAACAAGTTGCGAGTGAATAGTACCGCGAATAGTCGCACTACCGGTGCGATTACCTTGTTCTCACTTGTTAGTGACAACGGCGCCTTGTTACTCTTCTCTTGCTATGTGTTGGCGTTAGTAACACACTTTAATAACTCGAATAGTAATCAAACGCCTATACCAAATCCCTATGAAATTGGTATTATACCGGTGCAAATCTCATTAGTAACCGCTATAAATTGTCTTCAATACCTTGTGGAAGGCAGACCGGCGCCTTCTTGGCGGAGTGTTAATGAGGTGATACACAGTATCATCGTGAGATATCAGTCCAAGAGTACCGACACCGCAGTGAGAGAGAATGAGTTACTAATTCAGTGTGTTACGAGGGTTTTCGACCTAGTTGGCTTCGATATCAAAGCGTTTAGTAACCCGAAGACTGAGGATATTGCGCCCGGGGATCCGGCAACTATCGAGAGTACTGATGCCGCGAGTACCGGCGGGTTAATCCCACACCCTCCAAGTAACGAGCAACCATCTAGTAAGGTATCTGATATCTCACCTCGCGTATTAAAGAGCGTGTCAACTATAGATGACCCACAACTAAGTGTTGCGAATCGCCATGATGTCATTGAAAGTACCAATATAGTCGTTGACAACGAGGTCCCAATGCCCGAGAACATGACCATGTTTGAATACCAAAATATGCTCAAGAAAAAGCAAGATGAAATGTATAAGAACAAGTTTATTGAGGACACTTTCGACTTCAGCATCCTCAATAGGAGTATCTCGCCGTACGACCTGGTCCTCGTCCTGTTGGATCACCATGTGAAGCAGATTGAAGAGGTAAAATTTGCTATTAAAGCTAACGAATACTTTGTAAAAGCAGATGTTTCTCAGATAGGTAGTGGTCACTCACTCTTACTCACTCACTCACTCACTCACTCACTCACTCACTCACTCACTCACTCACTCACTCACTCACTCACTCACTCATATAGGCAAGATAAGCCGTAAGCAGTTTGTTAGTTTCATCAACTCTATTGCCGTTGACGAGATAAGCAACAACGACATCACCGAGCACTACAACGCGGCGTTGTCCAGCACATCCACCGACGGCTCAAGCGACGGAATACAAATGAATTTCGTTGCGTTTATCGAGGTTATTAAACTATTACATACCAAGAAAATTATAAACATGTAACTAATTTGACCGTTGAAGCTTCCAGTGCGCTGGGCCGCCGGTCTTACAGCTGAGTACTGAGTGCTATCCATTCATCTAGTTTTTGAATAGCTTTACCTGAATATAAAACTTTTCTTGCTAATTCAATACCTTTTTCTATACTATCTGCTACATCATACACGTATAGCCCGAACCCGGCGTTGAGGATAATGGAATCACGCTTGGCGTTAGTGAATTCACCACCTGCAAGTACATCGCGTAAAGCTTGTGCATTCTCATCGGCATCGCCGCCTTTAAGGTCCTCAATTGTGCAGCGAGGAATGCCCACAGATAACGGATCAAACTCAAATTTATTGGTGACATATTTGTTAGTACCTTGTATTGAGTGAGTGAGTAAGAGTGGGCGAGTGAGTAAGAGTGAGTGAGTGAGTAAGAGTGAGTGAGTGAGTAGGTGAGTGAGTAAGGATGCCGTGTTATACCTGGTACTTTTTTAATTTCATATATTGTGGATGCTCCTAACGGTGAAACTTCATCTAATCCACATCCGTGTATAACCACACCATGTTCGACATTACCGACTTCCATTAATGTATTCGCCATTAAATCTACTAAACTGTCTTCGAATACACCTATAACAACATGCTGGGCATTAGCAGCGTTAGTCATAGGTCCTAATAAATTAAATGCAGTCCTGACACCTAATGATTTACGTATTGGTGCTACTGCTTTCATAGCGGGATGGTTCATGGGAGCATACATGAAGCCGATTCCACACTTATCAATGCATTTTTCTACTTGATTAGGACTTATTTCTATCTTTATTCCTAATGTTTCAAGTACATCTGCTGAACCACATCTACTTGAAACTGATCTATTACCAGCTTTTGCTACTTTGCACCCACATGCTGCACTCAATATTACCGAGGCAGTGGAGATGTTAATGGTGTCTGCGCCATCACCGCCTGTTCCAACTATGTCTAATAACTTACCACTATAATTTACAGGAATACAAGCCTTTCTCATTGACTTAACCATACCAGCTACCTCTTTCGGCGTTTCCCCTTTAGCCCGTATCAGTGTTAATAAAGCACCTACTACTGTTGGGTCTGCTTTTGCTGCCAATATCTCATCCCATGCTTTTTCTGTCTCATCAGTACTTAAATTTTCTCTTTTGATAAGCTTTACAATAAATGGTTTTAATGTATTGAATAATTTGGTTTGACTACGATATACACCAAGGCGAGAAGGTGTTGTGAAGCAATAAATAGCCGAAATGGCACTTAAAAGCAACAATAATTTCAGGTTCGTCATGTTTACTTTGATCTGTTTTTGCACTCAACGATGTCATCATCGCCGTCATCGTGTACCGGTGTAGTACCGACATATAGCCGTTAAATTCTTTAGAAGTAAGTAAAGTTTCTTAGATTTTACTGTTTAGTTACATCGAGTGTGTTGACACAATTCAAGTCATTGATATGGTTTCGGACATAGCGCACGGTGTCCTTGCTCACGTTCCATTGATTGTATATGTTCCCGTACACGTCATCAATAGCCAAGTCTAATTGAAACGTTGGGAATAGTGTTTTATTATCCACACCTGTCTTTAAACCAGTGGAATTAGCAGCTGCATGTAGCATAACTTGCGGGTCTGGAGGCATCAATACTTTGAGATCATCGTCCTTCGGAGACGCGTACTCCTTTCGATCACTCCAACCTTTACTTATCTGCGGTCTGGTGTGGAAGGACACTTTTTTACTATCCTTCTCTTGTATTTGAACTAAATTATCATATAATTTCTTGTTGTAACGGACATTTACCACTGCTTTTGCTGCTTCTCTGCGGTCGGTAGACGTGGTATTGATGGTGGTAACGGATATATCATCACTCTGTAATTTATCTTGTAACTCTTTTAACTTGTTGTATAAGTGGGATGAGCTGTTGATGTCCGGGTTATACAATTCACTGGTTGGGATTAATGGCACCGCTGGTGTTGCAACGCTCTTCACGGCAATATTCTTAACGGCAGGAGTATTGTCAGCAAAACCCACACGAGATGCGTTCAATGCATTAGGACCAGCATTACGGTGGTCATCACTACTTACACTGTCATCATCAGCAGTATCAACATCGCTTTTACCGCGTACTGGCTTCAGTATACTAGAAGGACTGGAGACTTGCTCGGTATTCTTCTTCGGACTTCTACTTGTGGGTGTTGGAGGAGGTACTGCTGGTTTCGGCAACTGCGTAACAACACGCGGAATAGGAATATCGTCATTACTGTTGCGCACGTCATCACTATTGCGAGCTTCTTTACTCTTTTTAGTGTCACGACGAGCAGCACTTCCTCCACTTACTATGCTATTTGTACTTACATTCTGCGACTCCTTCTTCACGTCCACAGCACCCTTCTTATCACCGGTCACCAGGGATCTGGTGGTTGCAGTGGTTGTGGTGGTGGTGGGTAGCTCGTCATATATGTCCTTGTTTCTAACCCTGTCAACATCGCTTTCATTTTCACTTGCTTTAGGCAGAGTAAGAGTCGGAATACTCTCAAAAGCCATATCCGCGTCGACGCGATAAGTGTTTCTATTCCCACCTAAGTCATGCAACAACTGCTCTTTAGCACCAGATGCAGGTAATGGGGACTGTGTAGGTGATCCTTGAGCATACGAGGCGTCATTTCTCAGCGCAGACAGTGATGCAATACCAGAACTTTTTGTTAGTTGCATGGTACCATTACTCAGACAAATAAATAGTGACGACGACGCCATCAAGATCTCATTGGGGTCCACCGTGTGGTCATCAATATCTAACTTCTTCTCGACCTCTTGCACACACTTAACTAGGTCTATTTCTTTGAATGTACACGATATAACAGGTGATGAGTGCGAGGCCTGACCACACAAAGTAATGGGTCCTTTCACATTGTTGCCGCTGGAAGTGCTTGCCTCATTGCGCGATAAGTAAAATGATTTTGCTTTCTTATCATTTATTGTATTCACATCAATTTCACAATGAGTGCGTACGTCGCCTTGTGTGTCAGATGCTACCAAAACAATTCTATTTGGGCGACTACTTCGCTTACGTAGGACATCTCGCACATGAACTGTCTTACCACTTGATGTAGTGGCTTGAGTATCCCCTGCGTTGACATCTACAGCTGCCGACAGTGCGACGTGGACGATAGGCCGGTCCGATGTTTGCAGAAGCGAGTGCAGTCTGCGTCCATCGTCAATAATCATATTTTTACGACCATTTCTGTCGTATACTTGTCCCAACATGTCTACTATGTCGTCGTAACCTATTTTCCACACATAAATTGCACCAAGACTAGTACCAGCAGCAAGGTATAAGGCGGATGGTATCAATGCGTATCCGCTAGTGTGCATATACACAGGTTGTCCGATGAGCGTCTTGAATGGGATTAAATCATCATCAACAGTTGTACTACTAACACCATCACTAATACTTTTTTCACGATAATGTTTACCACCGATGGACATATCCGTTGTGATACGGCGCGCGCTTTCGATTAGACTAAAAGAGTAAATCCCCTTCTTTCTTCTGGTGACGTTAGCTGTGTCGTACGCATCTTGCACACGAGGATCTCTTTCAGATATCAAACTATAATCTAAGTAAGTGTTTAGACATAAAATATGAGTTGCTATCGTATCCAATGACATCAACGGCGATATAGACAACCCCGTCTTTGTGCTACAAGTTACTCGCCACAAACGGACAGACTTATCCGTTGAACCAGTTGCAAGACAGTAACATCTAGTTGCACTCCAATCTTGACCTTCACATACTATTGGTAACCATTGCATAGAAAATATAGAGCCTTTATGAGCACATAGAGATATTTTATACTCGGGAATAAACTCCTTAAAAGTAGGTACATTGATCTGCTTCTTCTTCTTTTCTTTATTTGTTATTGATAGTTCATCTAGTAACTGTAATACCAATAGTTTAACATTACCATGTTCATCACCAGATGACAAGATATGACCGAATGGTGACACTGCAATAGAGGTGATTCTGGACTCATGTGTCCATAGTTCCATTACTGGTGTGCCATAAATATAATCAGAAAAATCATATCTTGTTGTTTGCGCTAAAAATGGTTCCTCAGGATATGGTCCACTTGAACCAGGTAATGCTGTATAATAAAGTGATTTTGTTATACCTAATAAAAATATTAATTCATCTGGTCGATCTGGGATAGTTAATATTTTATCCCAATGATAAGATACAACTTTACTAGGCACTTCCATATGTTCTTGATGATGCATTGTACTCATATCAGGATATTCATCCTGTAATAATGATGTTGCATGAGGATTGGTCGTTAGCTGTATCCCTGCAGTATCTGCCGTTGTATAGGATCTAAATAACACCCGATAATTAGTTTCTACATTACTTTTTGTATCAATAACATTCAATCCACCATCTTGAGTACAAACAAATAAACGATCTGGGTTATTACTATCCCAATGAGAGGCGAATAGCTTATCACTAGTAGCACCTGGTGCAGAACAAAGGCGGTAGCCAGTCTCCTGGGTGCTTTCAAACACCTCTTCTGCCTCAATCATCTTCGATTGATTTACTACTCTTTTCCTTTTGCGATTTTCAGATTTGAATTTGATCAAAATTACAAAGGAACCGGAACGTCTTTCAACGTAGACACACTAGTTAAGAAACAACTAGACTGTAGAGTGGAGACGAGCGTGATTGTTGACATGTTATTGCTTCTGTTATTCGAATATAACCTACTACCACAAAATTTTTATTTACTTTATTATTAAGGTTATAAGTTGCAAATTTAATAACGACGTGATCTTTTACTTCACACTACTTTACTAAGTCAAATACATCTCTTTCTCTCTATCTAACGATGGAAAACCAAAAAATAACCCTACCCTAATCGCTTGTCTTGACTTGAATGACATCTAAGCTTGATAATTCGTTAGAGAAGGTAAGTTTTCGCTAGTTGCAATTAAAACGGCAATATTCTCGGGTTATGGCGAGTCTTAGCATGTGTGCGATGCATGAATTGTCTTGTTCTATCTGCGCATTGTATCTTCATTGATTCTTTGCGACGGTAACAACATGATGGTTTTTATTTTGGAAAATGCATTTTTATTGATTAATTTGTATTGAATCTCCTTGTTTCGCACAGGAATACCATTCTCTAGGAGTGTCTGTGCTATATACAACCATTAACTGTTGTATTCGTAACAATTTACTTCCTTGAGAATGATATATTACTAAATGCTGTGTGACATCACCACATATGAATGCTATTTTTGACCATAATTAACCGCTAATGAGTTTGCCGTTTTGTTTCACTCATTTATTACATTTTATTAAACGTTTTAATTCTAATTTGTACATTCTTTATAGTTTAAGTTAGAAAAATGTTCAGCAAAGTAGCCGTTCTTTTGGTAGTTTTACTTTCTGCTGTGTCTGCATTTATGCCACATGCACCAAGAGTTAGTAAGTCAAGTTTGACAATGAAAAATGATGTACAAAAATTTATTGGTGCTGCCATGATTAGTGCATCAGTTTTCTTAGGTGGTGCTGCTACTAGAGCTGAAATTGATTACGATGGTATCAAGTACCTAGGTGGTGGTGATAAAGTTGACTTGAATAACGCCAACATCCGCGCCTACTTGAAGATCCCTGGCATGTACCCTACTTTAGCATCTAAAATCGTTACAAATGGTCCATTCAAAACTGTTGCTGATGTCTACAACATCAATGGCTTATCTGCTACAGAGAAAGATACCTTAAAGAAATTCGAAGGCAGATTTGTTACTCTTGATGTGAAACCAGAATATGATATTGATAAAATTAATAATGGATTATACCGTTAAATAGTTTTATAACATTGATTATAATACAAATATAATACTATGTCACGCTACTCACTCATCTTCTTGCAGTATCAGCTGCTCTAGTATCTCATAAGTTTCTACTGATTGTGGTAACTTATCAAAGCATCCTTGATGCATCTCCATTATCCGCAGTGCATCATCAGTAGAGACCTTCCCGATCCCCGAGGATATGTAGTCCGCGACGTACTGGCCGTACCCGTGTTCTAGCAGGTATATAAGCAGTCTAGATGCGTGTTCTTCACTAAATAATGCCGAATTTTGTTCAAAATTTGCTTTATAAGATGAAAGAAGCCACGTATAACCGTACTCCAGACACAGAGATAACGGTGACTCACCGTTATTGTCATTGATCAACACATCCGCACCACGCGACACCAAGAATTTACCCAACACCGCGTTAGTAAACACGTAATGCAAGCTGGTATTGCCGGTCTCAAAGTCAGTTGCATTGACTGACGCCTTGCAATTATCAATAAGGAACATAAGGGTTTCCAGTGGAGCTACAATGACTTCGTTCAACTCGGAACAGTGGATCAATAGAGCCGTTGCATCCTCGTCAGATAAAACAATTTCACCTTCAATCAATAACTCTTTTGCAATGCGAGGGTCGCCTAGCAGAATAAACTCCTCGATTGACTCGTACTTATTGAAAATCTCTTTCATTTCATCTAGGGTAAGCACGATGTCGTCGAGGTGCTGGTACTCTGCCGTTGTTGTCTCTTCCTCATTACTTACTGCGGCTTCTTCGTTAACAACAACTGCTTGACTATCTTCTGAGTCCTGCAAATCGGTCGCTTTATCGTATTCTGACTCAATTCTGACCACTTGCTCGGTTACTATGGTCTCCACAGCTGCCACGTCGTCAAGTTCACTGCGATCGTCCTCTTCTTCCACATTATTCTCCTTATCTCCTAGTAACTCATCAGGGATAACAAAATTATCTATCTCGTCATCCATGTCCTTGTCATCCTCGTCTATAGACAGCTCCTTTGACACTATACCGCCACTCTCCTGCTCCTCGCTACTCTCTTGCTCCTCGCTACTCTCCTGGCCCTCGCCACTCTCATGGCCCTCGCCACTCTCTTGGCCCTCGCCACTCTCCTGGCCCTCGCCACTCACTTGGTCCTCTTGGACTTCCTTCTCCTCTTCATCGGCAGTACCACTCTTCCTGGAATCGAAGTACTCTTTCCATGTAGGAGACGGCGTGGGAGCTACATCACTCTCTACTATTGCATCCGCCTTGCCGGGTCCATCATCTAACTCTGTTTCTATTACAAATCCAAACTCTTCATCCAACACATCTGACTCCACGACGTTACTTGTGACTACGTCGTTGCTTGTGACCACGGCGTTGCTTGTGACCACGTCGTTGCTGTTATATACATGGTTACTACTTACCACTGTGTGATCGCCACCGAATCTCTTGATAAGCGGTGTATCAGGATCAAAGTAAGCAACCTCACGCGGGTAAAACCGGTTATTATCTTCCTCCTCAAGGTCTGCTTCGTCAACTTGGTTGTTGGAATACACAAAATGTCTCGATTCATTCGGTCCTAACGTCTCTTGTCGCTCCTTTAATATCAAGAATTCTAACTTGCTCTTAAAGGTGTTGAGCCACTCACCGCGGGGATCACCAGAGGGCCACTTATCACGCAATACTTTCCATAACGCTCTCATTTCTACTATATCTAACCCATGTGAACTGTATTTACCGCGTAAATCAGCGATGTGAATCTTGGGGATATCATCTTCGTGCATGCATATCAGCCAGAGCAGCTTGTTGTTCCATATTCGGTCTGCGATTGCCTGTGGCAACCCGCATGCAATGACTTCCTTCAGCGACATAATAGCAATTTTAACGGGCACAATTCCCCTCATAATATCATAACATTCGTCGTATTTTGACTCTTCTATTGCCGAGTAGAAATTGCCCTTCATGTCGTTGTCGTTGGGGCCACTCACCAACGCGGTCGATGCTTTATTGATGTACTTCAAAACAAATGAGAATACTGATTGCTTGCTGCGCGAACTTGTCATTTTATGTAAAATTAGTAGAACTTGACTAAGAAATATACTGAATGGAACAAATGTAACAACAATTGGCTTCTATATCAGTAGTAAGTAAGTAAGTAAGTAAGTAAGTAAGTAAGTGAGTGAGTGAGTAAGTAAGTAAGTAAGTAAGTGAGTGAGTGAGTGAGTGAGTGAGTGAGTGAGTGAGTGAGTGAGTGAGTGAGTGAGCTACCTTTTCATTATATGGTGTGTCATTCAAATCAAATATAACCTGCTTCACTAATACTCCCGCTAACTCTACTATGGATTCAATACTAATATCTAATTTATAATCTTCTAAGTGGTCCCCCAGCAGCAGCAAATCTATGCAATCATAAGCTGTTTCTATATCAATAAATAAATCCTTATAATTCGACTAAACAAAGTGAATGAGTTAGTTAATACATAAGAAGTAAATGAGTGAAGAGTGAGTACTTTCCAAGTTATGCTATCATCTTGATTTGTGCTCAGTATAGTGCAATATTTTGATAATTCGCTTGTTTTGCTACTCAAATGCTCTCCTCGAATCACCAATACTGATGTTTCACATGGAAACTCAAGTTGATCAAACACCAAGATTTTGTTTGCAAAGTAACCAGCAATCACCTAAAGGAAAATCAAACACTCAAGTAAGTGGATGTGTGAATAAGTAAGTGGAAGCTAAGCTTACCAGAGGAATTTTATTATTTCGTATGTATTTAAATGCCTTCTTTGACTCTACGACAGGAGAAGTAGGTTTTGATGCAGGCTTTGGCGCACTTTTCTCACCTCCAAATAGCGTGAAGAGTGACATTTCGCATCACCAAAGGTACGAAATTACAATAAATTCCCACACTGACCTTACTATGGTGACTCCAAACTTTCCTTTCAAAGAGGGCCGGCTTAATCCAGGGGTGTGGAATATCGTGGAAGGAGTTCAACGAAGACCTGGACAATTGGACAAATTGCCTCATTCCCTATCGCTATACGGATGTGCGATGAAGAATATTTTAGGTAAAAGTGTGCGGTAGTTAAAGACATAAAACAACGGACCGGTCCGGCCATTTTTTAGGAAATTTGGATTTTGGAAATTTTTTTTGAATAAGAATTCCATCAAGACTTTTGTCGGAACAAGCCAATAAAGTTGAGTAAGAAATCACCCTTATAAGTAAGCGCGAGTTGATTGTAGCAAAGGATGTCAGAACTTTTTAGTTTTATCTTTGGTAGCGCAAAGAAGGTTGATCCACAAGAACAATTTAAAGCATGGAAAAAAACAATAAAACAGCAAATATCAAAGGTAGACAGAGAAATCAAGCACAATGAGAGGTATTATCACCACTACATTAGTCCATCTAACATATATTCACTCGATACTTGGTGTGTAGGGACGAAGCAAAAGCACTATTAGAAATCAAGAAATACATTAAATTAGGACAAACACAAGCAGCTAAAAATTATACGAAGCATTTATGCGACTTTCGCAAGGGTATAAAGAAGCAATATATGGCGAGGACGACATTGAATTCTCTACATAATCAGTTGCAAGTTGCTGCCACACATTTAAAAATTGCTAATATAATTGAAAGTAGTACTGATATTATGCACACATTGAATTCATCATTAAAATTAGATTCTATATCAAGGTACTCTTATTCACTCACTTGTTTGTGTAATTGTTCACTCACTCACTCATTCTCTCACTCAAGTGTCATGGCAGAAATGGGGAAAGAAATGATGAAAGCAGGGTTGATCGAAGAGGTGATATCAGATGGATTAGAAGATGTAACTCAAGTGGATACTACAGATGACGAGGTGAATTTCGAACTAGAAAAAATAATGAATGATGTTGCATTAAGTACAGCAACAGCAGCTGCAGCGGGAGGTGCATATGTACCTACCAAGAGTAATATTGCTGTATCAACACCAATTAGAACAGAAGTTGCATCTACTGCATCTCCAGGTATGTTTCTTCTTCACTCATGCATACTCACTCACTCATTCATTCTTTAGACGACGAGGTGTATCAGCAGATGAAGGCGCGATTGGACGGTCTATGACGAATAAAAATGTATTTAAATAAGCAAATAATAATATTATTTTTTCACGTAAAACTTTTTCTTTTCCGTTCCTAGCAAGTCGGACGGACTGATCATAGATGAGAGCTTGGGGCTGGACTCAACGTGGCTTCCACCATTCTCACTGCCGGATATTACGGGGGTTGTCACCACAACTGGCGAGACACCGATGTTGACAGGTGACACTGATGTAGTTGCTGATTTATGAATTTTTATGTTGGAAAATATGCTGTTTAAGGAGCTTTCATCGACTTGACTAGGAATGGGACTGCCCACCTCGTCGATATTTTTACTTTTACTCTTACTTCTAATGAGTGAGTGAGTGAGTGAGTGCGTGAGTAAGTAAAGTGAGAGAGTGAGAGAGTGAGTAAGTAATGAACTTACCCGATTTCTTTATCCGTTAGAAATTCACCCGCAGGAGTTTGCGCACTCACTCTTTTGTATAATTCATACTTTTCATACTCTGCTACACCGCTATTAAGACCTAAAATATTGTCCTTGATTACTTTGCGGATAAATGATATAGGCACATCCTTAAGTGAGTAAGTGAGTGAGTGAGTAAGTAAGTGGGAGTAAGGTATGTTAGTCGTCATACTTTGCCTGTGTTGTTTATCAATTGTTGCGTTTGTAGCACTCCCTTAGTCGTGCCACCGATCGAGCTAATAATACCCAAGTAGTACTCTTCTTCAGGAGTAAAAACCACACCACGCGTACTATTATTTACAATTTCTTCATCATTTTTTACTGTATTTACACTACTACTAACTGACAAGTTGTCTAAAAGAGCTTTGAGGGCTGCGGTTGCGTCACTAATGCTACCAGTATCATTCGCTCCTACACTGTTACTATTAATTTTTGCCAATAATCTAAGTGTATGAATGAGTATATAAGTGGGCAAGTGAGTGAGTTAGGAATACCTAGGTGATATAGTTGCTTTTGGTAACTCGCCGTTATCGTTCTGCTTATATTTCAATATATTATCTAACATAACTGGTCTCTCTTCATCAAGACTAATCCACATACTATAGCTACAAGTTCATTAGAGTAAGTAAGTAAGCGAGTAAATAGATGAAAGAGCGAGTAAAAACCTTATTTCACCGTCATTATCACTGCATTTCATCAATATAGAAGTATCTTTGAGCACAGCTTTCAAGACAGTTGATAAATCTAATACAAAATTATCCGGCGATGCTTTATTAAGTACAAATAACTTATAGTAAGGCGCACTTATACTTCTTGTTATGAATGCAGACCCTTCGACATTCATCTTATTCCACGAAGATGTTTCCTTTATCAATTTATACCTGCAAGAAACATGCATGAGATGGTGAGTAAATAAAATGGACTTATATAACTTACATTGACACTATTGATGCTTCTGCTATAATCTCCAGCACATTTTTATCTAGCCTTTGCAGTACAATTAAACTGCGATTGCGCTTGGCAGAAAAATCTAGCTCCATTGTGCGTGCACGCGACTAGTTCTTCTTCTTGCAATTCTTCGTTTTCAAAATAATACCGGTGAGCGGTACCGGTGTCTACGTGGAAGAAAGAAGAAGTCCACCCCTTCAAGGGTGTGGAGGCGACAAATCCCTATCAAAACATGTGATTATGACACAATTATATACACTTTAAAGCCCCTACACTAAGTATATTGACGAAGTCATCGATGTCCGCCGTGACAGCTTGCTTGATCCGATTGTCGTTGCAACAGACAACAAGAGAGCCTTTCCACTTGGTTCTAGCGGCGGTTTCGATGAATGCATTGATATAAACAACAATTTCATCACTCCAAATGGTGTGGAATGACCATGCTGTTAAGTCACCGGTATAATTAGGGTTGTTCCGGACCTTGCAAGCCATGGATACACCGAACAATCCTTGATTACCGTTAGTTTTTTGCAGCGCCACCATCCCGTCGGTCACATTACTAGTGACATTTGATATTGTATTCAACACACTTTCAATTGGAATTGAGAAGTGAACACGGAGTCGTGCTACTTGTGCTTGAAAGACTTGGAAAGGAATCCCAGGCAGGAGTGAGTCTTGGAAGGCGCTGAGTCCCCCAAAGCCGTAAGGCAGCAAGAACGCAGAGATCCCGATATGAAATGGTACGCACTGCACTGACGCACACTCAATACATTTCTCGGTATTCTCACTGTCAATAGAGCCGTTGACTAGGTTGAACTCTTTCGCTGCATCGTACTCAATATCGTGGTAATTCAATCGCAAGATAAGATTTGCATAGCCTAATGATGACGTTCTTAACTGAAATTTCTTCATAACGGACATATTTGGTGGCATGTATTCATCCCCTAACACACAGGTACTTGCATCCGCTTTCAGCACAACCGACTCCAGCTGCTCACACTCCGTACCTATGTTGCGGTATGAGTCAAGCAAGAGCTCAACGTAAAATATTGGGATCTTAATCCCTGATGTATTGGTTACTCTGACAACAAACTCAATGTTACCGTTGCAAGTATCCGTAGTAGCCGTTGCAAAGACAGTTACGAGGTCAGTTGAACCACTTAACGTGCGCCAGTACATATCCAGAGGACCAGATACTACCCTCGAGACGGTTGTATCCTTGTCGGTTTCTTGCTGCAGAGGAGCAGGTAAAGAGGTGGTGTGATAGGTTATCACATCAGTGATTAGGGCAACTATATCGGCGGTACTAACCGTCCTCTCATCTGTAATCCACTCCCGGCCGCCCGTGTACTGGGTGTCGGTATTCGTCGTCATTAGACTTGAGTAGATGCTGAAGTTAGGCAGCGTAGTGCATCCCTGACTCAGCTTGCATTCCGCTAGGGTTTCCGCCGGTATTCCGTGTTGGGTAGCCGTTGGTGGGATCGACAACTTCTTTTTTGTTACACGTAAACACTCCATGAATGAGGACGGGTAGAAGCTGTACTGATAGCGCGGGTTATTCACTACTTCCTCTTCAATCACTTGTTGAATAAGTGCTAATAGCGTGGTAGCGAGCTCATTACACTGGTAATACATCAGCTCAAGCACTAGTAGCACACCTTCCACTGCACTGAGCGTGGTATAGTACGTCACCATGTCAATGTGTCCGCTGTCGTGTGTAGTAGCCGCACCACCAAATTTACGTAATTGAGTAGTGCTTTGCTTCGGCTTGTCAGCTCCTGATCGCTGACTCACTAGGTACTTGAATTTAGCTTTAATAAACGAGATAACAAGGTCGTAGTACACGTGGTTGCTAGTGGAAGCATCGCTCAAGCATGGGACCAGCGGGATCAGCTGCTTCAAGAAGTATAGCCACGTCAAGTCGTTTATGTTGGTGCTGTTGAAGTCAATATTAGCGAGGTATGTGCGCACTACGTCCTTCACTGCGCCAAGCAAGTTTGTCTTCACTAGTACTAGCTCCTCGTCATCATTCGAGTCAATAGTAGTGTGTTTACAGCACTCAACTAGTAAGTTGATGTACTGCACCGAGGCCACGTTACTAACGACTCCTTTGTAGGTATAGCTGAGGCAGTGCATGCCATGAGTAAGTACCAGCATGATTATACCCAAGAGATTCACTAGTGAAGTACGGCAGCACTTCTCACTCTCTCCTAGCACGGAGACAACTTTATTCTCATACTGCAGGGCTATTTGTTCATATTGCGGGAGTGTATCCAAGGTGGAACCCACTTCCGCCGCCCACCGCCCAATGCCACGTCGATGCGAGCTATATGGACCATCTACTCGGTCTCTTTTCTCTATAAACATTGCTGCTTTCACTGGTAAGATAGTGGTGCACATGGTGCACAACGCGGCGAGGAATCTCGATTGGAATATGAGAAGTGAGAGGTGATCGCTGCTGCTGTGCTCGACACTGTTGTAAGGGAGATGTAACATGCTTTTCATCCACTTGTTCTTGCTTACTAGGTCGCCTAGCACACTTGGTTCATGGCACTGCCCGTCGTCACTCGGGCTAATGACTAGATTACACACTAGCTCGGTGATAAACCTAACACGGATGGCGTCGTCGTTAACATGAGTACGTATGCGGTCACAAATCCCTGGTATAATAAACTCATATTGACTCGCTGGTATATCGCGCAATAGCCGCAGTAAGTATGCGTGTAGCTTCAGGATATCTTGAGGAGCAAGCTCACTGCTATACACATCAATGAGTCGGATGCAGTGATGGCAAAGCACCAAGCTCAGCTCTAACCGCTGCAGGGACATGGCCTCGTAAGAGAGAATATTCATACAGTCTTTGATGTGATGAAGCGCAATGAGGTAGTCACTTGAGGACAAGTTAGGGACGATGTTGCTGGTCAGCCAGTCAGCTACAAAGCGAGATACTATTATTGAAGTGGGTTCTGTTCCACCTATAAGCCGACTTGGGATAGTGTCGTCATACTTGGGTGTGGACTCAATCCCGAATGGTAATGCGTTCTTACCGATATGTAATTGAAAGTTATAGCTATCACAAGGTGGCATGTCACACAATAACACTTTCATTAAGCTACTTAACAGCTTGGTGCAGGGATCGGGTGTCGCGGGATATAGCATCGAGATTGAGCGAGCTCGTGAGTGGATTAGATACGGATCCGCCATCAAGATAATAAATATTGGGTTGAGTAGCTGCGCGATGTGGTTGTTATTCACAACCATTTTGGTGTTGTCGGTGATCCCCGCTAGCTCATAAACCCACTCGGTAATGTGGTCGTGGTGGAGGTAATACCGCTCAAACACCTCGTAAAACACCTCGTATATAGCCGCGATAATCTCGAATGAAAGCTCATCCGCCGCGTTGCTGTCGCTGCTGCTCGTCGCCTTCAGATTACCTGCGACTTCATTGCCCCAGTCCTTGAACACCTCCAATATAAACTCCAGTAGGTCGTCCGTCACCTTTCGGGCGTCATCTGAGTGAGTGAGTAGATGAGTGAGTAGATGAGTGAGTGAGTAAGTAAGTGAGTAAGTGAGTGAGTGAGCGAGTGAGTAGATGAGTGAGTGAGTGAGTGAGTGAGTGAGTAAGCACTACCTAGTGAGTCAAAATGAATGATGGTTTCAACGGCTACACCCGAGATGTTGTTGTTCCCACTATGTTTGTTCTCTTCGCCTAGTAACACCAGCACCCAAACTCTTATGAGTAGCTCGCCTAACCCCAATATCGCGGCTTTCCTGCACTCTTCATTCGGACCGGGACTTACACACGATTTTATAACGGACTGGGACTCTTTCAACACCATGAACTTTAACAACTCAACATCATTCAAATTGCTGTGAGTGAGTGAGTGAGTGAGTGAGTAGGTGAGTGAGTGAGTGAGTGAGTAAGTGAGTGAGTGAGTGAGTAGGTGAGTGAGTGAGTGAGTGAGTGCAACCTTAGTACTGCAATAACCGCCTCTGTACATTGTAAACTTTCAAATGAACTTAATTCTGTGATTAAAGCAGTTTTTATCTCACTAAATCTAATTGGAATATCTTTCAAACCGTAAAAATATTGGAAGAAATTATACACTCTTGATGAATAAGTAAGTAAGTAAGTAAGTGAGTAGGTAAGAGTAAAAGTTATCGTGGTAGTGGTTACCTTGTTCGTATCCCAGGATCTTCGGATGTTAATGGATACTCTATAAGTGCAGTGACCAGGTCGTTACTAGGGTAACTAATGTCGCTGCTTTCATCATCTACTGTGTCTCGCACTCTTCCATCGCAAGGAACTATGTGATATAAACTCTCGATATAATCTAATACATGGGATTGAGTGACTGTATCTTGGCGATTCTCGAGGAGAACTATACAATCGAATACGCCTAAAAGAGTAAGCAAGTAAATAAGTAAGTAAGCACTCGTCAAAGCAAGGGAGTAAGTGAGAGATGACCTTCGATTGGCTCAACTGAAGCTTTTCGACCTCTTCGGTACATCGATGATTAAAGTTTGCACAATTTATTTATCCTCGATACCTACGTCGTTCAACTTTGACCACTATTAAGCCGTGACTATTATACTTCGTAACAAGCACTGTATATCACTGCGTTGGGACGCAATTCATCGAAAATCTTCTTCTCTTTTTCCACCCTTTTTTCCTTCCTCTCTTTAGCATCCACACCCATAAAAAAAATTCAAAAAAAAAAAGAAGAAAAATCTTAGTATAATTCAGTAAATACAGTTAAATATCAGTTCTGGGCGTGGTCGCCGGAGTCGAGTCTAGCGCGATGTCACTAATATGCACCACTCCTTTATGTATCCTTATCAATGGGGTTTCTAGCTTGCCGTTCAACGACTGCAGTGGTGATGGGGACCATGAGTATGAACCTATTACTTTATTACAATGATAGCAGTTGATTTCACCGATGTCTTGACACAGCAAGAATATATTCGGTCCCATCCACTTCAAATACTCGACATAGATATACTTCTCTTTACCCACTAACAGGCACGACACTGCCTCTTCATCGTCTTCAGCAACTTTTGCTACTTTTTTATTATCAATACTAAGAGAGTGAGTGAGTAAGTAAGTGAGTAAGAGAGTAGGTGAGTGAGTAAGTGAGTGAGTAAGTGAGTGGGTTACCTATCACGTAATAATGATAATCTTGCTAACCAACGTTTTTTTTCCACAGATTGCGGGCGTTCATTCGAAGACCACACATCAGGAGTCAACCCAGTTACAGTAACACCTCCTAGACCATGAACTATTCCTCTTAAAGGAGGTATTGGTATCCTTGGAGAGTCCTCGTAACTCTTGTCAGCATGCTGAACAGGAGGTACACTCGCCCCTAATGACTGCATCTTGGTATCACTAAACATAGGTACACTTGCGTGATATCTACCTATAGGCGACGTTATCATTGGTGATGTAAAGGCTATCAAGTCGTCCTCTTCCGAGTTCATCCGGACTCTGTTACTATCATTATTGTCGTTGCTATCACCAAAATCAAATGCTTTGAATCCCGCAGGTTTTGCACGGGATGTCTTTGGTGGACTAACATAGCTCTTGGGTAATGCTACAGCTGCATCATCAACGTGTGCACTCACCGCCATACTTGCTGCTGCTGCTGTTGTTGTAGTGTAACTATCAACATGTTTGGCATCACTTGAAGTGTCAATAGTACTTACCATACTCGTTGAAGAATGTATCAGACCGTTCTCAGTGATGGAGTGAGACACAGACACAGCACTCTCTATATACTCGTCGTTATTATGACTATATTCCCCATTGAAGTCGTAGTGACTCACACCCTTATCCTCGGCCTTCATCGTCGCATCTAGAAACTTTAACGAGTTAATATCAATGCGAATAACATTAGCTAAACAAAATAATTGGGATGAACACCATGAGCAACAGACTTTGCGGTCCAACCCACGCAATGGCGGGATTACTCGCACTGTTTGGTTATTTCCTGGGCGAGAGAGGCGGCAGTAAGGGGTTTTCACGTCCATAACTGGCACTTGACTCATAATTTTTTCAATTTTACTATTTATACTTGTATCATTAGCACCGATGGGGCTAGTGTTGGTACTGTTGCTTCTAGCATTGCTGCTGTCACTGTTCCTGCTATTCCTCATCAAATTCAACGCGGCGGTCATCAAAATCTTATCATCTTCATCTAAACTTGGCTCAACTTTATACATGGCATCAATAGCACTGTCTTCTTCGTCATTATCATCGGCATATACATCTAACGTAAGTAAGTGAGTGAGTAAGCAAGTGAGTGAGTGAGTGAGTGAGTGGAACCTTTACTGTCTACCCAGGATCGTTTATATCCTACTGCTTCGGTGCTTCTATCTGGTATTGGACTGTTTCTACTATGCAAACACTCCATAGTATCTCTATCAAAAACTCGTAATTGTTTCAATACCCGTAATCTTGACTGCAATAGAATTTGCTGCGCAGCATAAACATCATAATTAGTCTGAGCATATGCTCGTAATTGTGCTTCAAATCCCGGATTAATAGATGCTGCTGGTCTTGCTGCTTTAATAATATTAATGACGTAATCAAAGCTCCAACCACAACTTGACATAAGAAATGCAGCAACAAATGCAACAGATCTTGATCTTCCACCAACGCAATGGACTAGTATACCACCAGCATCCATACCAGCTTCAATAAATATATTTGATGATGGTATACAGGACAAAAGATTAGCATGCTCTTGATCGCGTATATCGATCGATAAATAAGTAAATAGTTTTGGAAATGTTGCAGCTAGTGAGTATGTAAGTAAGCGAGTTATCTATTTGTTTAGTGAATATACTACCTAATCTCGAAGAGTTCAATATATGAGTTATGCCCAATGATACCATTGCATCTTGATTGAATGCCGTGTACAACGAACCAATATACAAGCGAGGTACAATCTCAATAGGCGTATTATCTTGCACCAAGGACGAATCCAATGCTAGTGTCGGACGCTTCTTTGATGACTGCATTAAATAGCCATTTATCTAACTAACACCAAGTAATCTGTACTCCTTTTTGGCGATCGTTACAATTGGTTCCGGGTGTGGAAGTGAGAATGAGAAATTGAAACTTACCACTTCTCTCTTTCCGGCACACACATTTGAAGTATAGTTGTTGATACTTGTCACTGTTTGCCATTGCTAATGAAGTTTTGTAACAGGCATACTAACTTGTAAATTAATATTGTAACAAAAGTATTACTACTGCTGAAGAGAAAGCAAGGTGCGGAAAACAATATTTATTAAATATTTCAATACAAAGCTGAAATCTACAGAATGCCACAACCAAAGTATTTCATAAAAAGGTTGTTGTATTTGACTCTATATTGGCACTTCAACGGTTTGGAAAGTAGTCGAAGTTCACGTTCACTCCACATACGTTGTTATTAGTGGAGTATTGCTTACCGTACGGCTCTGAAAAGCCACCAAATGGAACAAAATCGGAGAAAGAAGGATTACCATCGTTATTTGAGTACCATAATGGTAATCTGAATTCATTGTAGGACCATTCAGTGCTTCCGAATATCTTTTCCCAGTCATCTATACTACTAAATACACCACAATTTAAGCCATATAGTGAGAATTCTACGCAGTTCCCAACTATGTTGACGAAGAAATTTCTATTTGTCTGAACGTCATCTGTCCATCCGTCGTAAGAACTTTTCTTAACTGAAATCCAAACTTCACTAGACCAAAAGGAATTAGTGGACAAATAAACAAATGAATTTGCCAATTGGGTATATGGTGTATCGGTACATGTTGGACAACTTTCAAATATACCACCAGAGGCAGTTAAAAATTGATATACTGAGGCTTTGTTCATTGTTGTCGTAGAATTAGTATCAATTTTAGAATTATAGTAACTTCTTGGTATTGCAACTAAATTCTTTCCATCTTTAGTTAAACATTCTGCGGCATCATTAGTTAATTTCTCAACTAGATCAACTCCTATGGAAGTATTATAAGTACTACTTTTAATGTTTGAATTCTGCACTTTCCATTTCATATTTATCAAGCTTTCATCCTTACTGTAGACACTGCATATCAACACTACCAATAAAAACAATGAAATTTGGGACATTGTTTCCTAATATTATGCCTCCTCTTCTATGGCGAGCACCAACAAGCCCAAGCCTCCTGGTAAACTCGAACTTGTTGAACAAAAACTCGTCCAAAGGCCGGTTCCGGTTTGGTGTTTCTCCATTTAAATAAACTGCGCAAGAGAAAAGAGAAGAAGGAGAATATGGAACGACTTTCTTATATTCCACACATGTCCTTTTCTTTTTGTTGCCATATTTTAATCAATCACGAGACAAGCGGAAGGAACCGGCCCTTCTGCATAGTCGACGAGAAACGGCACAAAGAACAGCCTCAGTTGTACAAGAAAGTAAGGCAAGAAAAGAAGTTAGGCAAAAGGAGGGTAACCATGAATACGTTGACAGGGATTGAAGCCGAAAGAGTCAACCAAATCTTGAAGCTAGCTATTGATAGATTACAAATTTTGTCTCACGTGCCTACTGTATGGGATGATGATATATACAGTGAAATAAGTGAACCAGTGATAGCTATGTCGCTCGAAAAGCTATGGAACGCAGACGACCAATTAAATGAAATAATTGAGTCAGGGGGAGCTGATGGTGGTAAAGAGTTACATGCTATTAAACAATCTCATAAAGCAGCAAAAGATTTATGTAGAAATTTAATTGCTCATCGACCATCACTACAAGTATTAATGAATCGTCCAGGTAGAAACTATTAACTCGTTTACTTAGTAACATATCCACTTACTCGTTTATTTCCACAGAATCAAATCAATCCGAAGAATTTGTTAAATTCATAAAGTATGTAAATGAGTTAAAATCACAAGTGAATACACGCCTTACAACTACCGTTGAAGATGAAGCAGCAAATCGCACATTATTACATGATTTAACTGAGCGTGAAAGGAAAATGGAAGAAAGTAAAGAAGCATTACAAGCGAAATTGAATGAAGTTAGAGAAGAGAGAGATCGTGTCTCGTTTCAATTAGATCAAACATTGCGTAAAACACAACTAGAATTACAGGAGTTACGACAACATAACAGGTAAAACACTCACTCACTCGTCCACCCACTTACTTACTTACTTACTCACTCATTTATATAGTGTCGAGTTAGATGCCGTGCAAAAGGAGATGAATGACTCAATAACCAAGAGTAACAGCGACCACGAGTTGCGCATGAAGCAATTAAAAGAACAAATTGATGCAGCAGAAAAAGCAATAGCTGAAGCAGTTGAGCGTAATAATGAAGAGGAACACCGCTTGCGGAAGGAGAAGAATAGAACCGAGAAGGAGTTAGCAGCTAAGATTACTCAATACGACGATGACATGCGCAGCAAACAGCAAGAATTGAACGAATTAACGGATAATTTTAATAAAGAAAACCAAGAATATTCAGCTTTGAAGGAGTATTTTGATAAAGTTGATGCAGATCTAGCACGCGCAAGTGACGAAGAAAAGATATTACAATCAGTTGCCAAGCGAGTAGAATTCGGTACTTACTTACTCACTCACTTACTTATTCACTCACTCACTACTCACCTACTCCCTTAATTAGGCAACTGGGTAATATTCAGAGCAGTTCAATACATCCAGAAGATGGTGCGAGGTCGTCAGGCTCGCAATGCCGTTAATAAATTAAAAAGTAAAAGTAAAAAAGGAGGTAAAAAAGGAAAGAAATAAAAGAGCCGTTGCGTCGGTATAACCATGTATAGTGTTTTATTTGTTAATAACTACATCAGTATCACATAACGGATCTATTTCAGCACTTTTGCTTCTGTTTTTAACTTGTTAAGCAACGTGTCTACTGTGTCGACTACTATTCCCGCCTTGCGTTTTGGTGGATCTTCAACTTTTATGACGGCATTTCTTGGTTTTATATCAATGCCTACACGAGTGAGTGAGTAAGTAAGTGAGTAAGTAAGTGAGTAAGTAAGTGAGTGAGTGCGCACCTAACGAGTCTACAGCTATTGTCTCCAATGGCTTCTTCTTGGCCTTCATTATATTAGGCAAAGTGGCATATCGAGGCTCATTCAACCTCAAATCAGCAGTTAAAACCGCAGGAAACTTGATGGATAATTTTTCAGTACCAGTATCAGTTTCACGATCAACAATTTTATCTTTAACATTCACACCAGCAGCAAAGGTGCATTGTGGCCATCCTAATAACCCAGCCACCATAGGTCCTGTTTGACAGTTGTCTCCATCAATAGCCTGCTTACCGAGTATAACCAAGTCAATCTTTTCCTTCTGCACTATATGTTGTAAAATCTTTGCAATAGCTAATGGTTGTAATTCTTGATCGGTTCGTAAGTTGGTCTCAATATGAATTCCTTATGAGTTAGTGAGTGAGTGAGTTAGTCGATGAAGGCATGATCAAGAGACTGAGTGAATACCTCGATCGGCGCCAATTGCCAATGCAGTACGTAATGACTCTTGACAATTTTTATTACCAATAGAAACCGCAATAACCTCTGTAGCGATACTTTTTTCTTTCAATCGAACAGACTCTTCTAATGCTATCTCACAAAATGGATTAATACCTAGAAAGTAAGCGAGAGTAAGTGCGTGCGTTAGTAAGTGACTAATCAAGAGTGTATAGAGTACTCATTTTAACGTTAGCCAAATCCACGGCAGACTTGTCACTCAATATGTTGATCTTCACTGCATAGTCGACCACACGCTTGATACCAACCAAAACACGCATTTTTACCTAAAATATAGTTTCTTTACTCCTTCAATCAAGTATTCCTCCAGCGAAAAGGGAAGATTTTTGTCTTAGACTTCCGACGGATCTGCAACTTGCAAGGCCGGGTGCCGGACCGGTAGGGTTGGTTCCGATTTGTTAGCCGTTAATTACAATAGAATAAGTCACTAGTACACTCACTCACTTACTCACTCACTCACTTACTCGCTTACTTACTCACTCACTCACTCAGTGACTCATTCACTCGTTCATCTTTTATTTGTTGAAGTTAGAGGTGTTGAATGCGATTGTGTCCTCTGCGCTTGTTACTTCCGCCCGTTGCTTTACTTTGCGCCTCATTCTTCACTTGACTGTTACTCGTGAACACAGTAGTATTCTTGTCATATTGGTGATATGACGCAGGTGTAATAGCGGGTCGAGGGTAATCCCTGCCAATCTTACACTTATAAACTTCTTGTTGTTCCTCCGTCATTAACCATGGTTCGAAGCAAAGAGGAGGTGGGACATGCTGAAGGGCGGGGATCCAATGCTTGATGTACTCACCTGCGCTATCATAGTCCTTGGACTGCTTGATAACATTGAATTTATTCACTCTTCCACCAAAGAATCCACCGATACTGTTCCATGAGCATGTGTTCGAGGTAACATCGTGATCTATTAACTTGGACTCGAAGTAATCAGCGCCTTGGCGCCAGTCAATATCCAAGTCGTGGACGAGGTAACTGGCTACGTTTTGACGGCCTCTATTACTCATAAAACCAGTGTACTTGAGCTCTCTCATATTTGCATCAACAAGAGGAATGCCAAGACACCCATCCTTCCATCGAGTCAGTAACTCGTCATTGTTCTTCCATTGTCTGCGGTTACCTCTTGCTCTGAGTGAGTAAGTGAGTGAGTAAGTAAGTGAGTAAGTGAGTGAGTAGACTTACCCATACTCAAAAAATATTCTATTGCCATACTTTTTAGCAATAAAAACCCAAAAATCACGGACTTCTAGCTCAAATTGTATCCAATAAGTTGACTTGTTAGCTATTTTCTTGACCGCTTCGTACTGCTTCGTCTGGTAGTAAAGGTAGCGAGGAGAGACACAACCAAGAGCAAAAAATGGTGATAATTTAGTAGAATATTTCTCTCCCAACATACCGTTGCGTATATCAAAATAATTTCTTAGATTATCATCATCGAAGCACCACTTTTGTATCCGTTGGATGGCCTGTGACTCGCCTCCAACAAGCCATGAAATAGCTGATTTTGCTCGATATTCATCACATTCTTTCAACTCATTCACTACATAGTCATGGTCACGGGGATGGTACAAATCCAATAACTGAGGGATGTACTCATAGCTACATACTGGCGAGATTGCTTCATGCAACGGCAGCCGCGCAAATGCGTGCAGGGATTTAGGCGATGGTAACATGGGTCGAATGGCAACAGATTTTTCTACTATTTCTTTGAATGGTGTGAATACATCAGGTAGATCATTAAGGTTCGGACGGAAAGGCAGATCCGCCAGATGAAACAGTGTTTTTGAACTCTCTACAAATGACAGTTTGCTATTGGGTTTTGATTGAATAGCTTGATTGACTTTCTCTTCTTCTCGTATCTCTTCTGATGTATACTCTTTTTCAACATATATAACAG
>JACCDO010131814.1_pt1 | contig 27654 bp, 36 predicted proteins | sample 7446101 | NCBI WGS metagenome assembly JACCDO01 (sample SAMN15323440, study PRJNA562643) | freshwater metagenome | isolation source: river surface water | place: USA:Blue River Watershed | collected 2017-08-16 | reverse complement strand
TCTCCTTGCTTGTAATACTTATCTATAACTGAAGACACCTTCTTTAAACTTGTATTGCATAAAGTATCTCCTGTAAGAAGTTCTACGAGTTCTTTTTCTTGTTTTCTACTCATAATATTTACAAAGAATTTTTTTTATTTTTAATTAAAAGTCAGACGGGACATTTAGAAATTTAAGGCAAGACTTAGAAGCATTTTGCTCACTTTCTTTTTTAGTTTTTCCTTCTGCTAATGACAAATAATAATGTTTATCATCGCTTATATTCATTTTTTTACATATAAAAGAACTATTCTCAACAATCTTTTGATGATATTTGTTGTCATGTGATAACAAATTACATTCTAACATAACACACGTTGAAAATTTTTTATTATATACATTTCCTTCTTCTTTTATAGTAGAATAAAGAGGATGCTTCCAACTATTTGTCTGGAAAAACCTAAGAATAATATCTTTATAATTATCATTGTTTGATACTATTTCATCTAAATTTACATACTTATCAAACACATTAAACACAAATTCTTTGCATGTATAAAAACCTAAATCTTTGTAAATACATGCAATAAAACTTTCAAAAACGTCTTCTATAAGACGAGGATTATCTCTACCAGAGATTTTTTCTACATGGGAAGAAATCATCAGCCATTCTTTAAATTCTAGTTGATTTCCTAGATAAGATAACTGTGTGTTCCTTACTAATCTAGTTCGTAACTTTGTCAGAAAGCCTTCATTTTTAAAAGGAAACTTTTCAAAAAGATACTCTGCAGTTATAAGATTTAAACAACTATCTCCAAAAAATTCAAGTCTTTCATTGGATTTGACAAATGATTCCTTTTCAAAGACAGAATAGATATCTTCTTCGTCATCGTAAGAAGAATATACCAAAAATGATTTATGTACAAATGCATTTTGATAAAGTTTAACATTCTTAATAGTTACTTTTTCAGCTAAGTGCCTATTAAGAATACTTTCAATATCAGATTTTGCTATAAGTTTATTGTTTACGTTGTTCATGTTTTTTTACTATAAAAAGAGTATATTATAAAATCAATTTTTTGTCTTTAAATATTCAATAAGTATTCTCATATCATACGGTTTAAATATTATATCTTCCATTCCACATGTCTTTACTCTGTCTATCAAGTCTCTTGATTTAGGAAGAGCTGTTATACCTATAATTTTTATATCTGGAAAACTTTGTTTAATATTCTTGCTTAGATCATAACCATTCATACCTGGCATCATTATATCTGCAAGTATTACATCTGGTTTTTCAACTGTTGATGACAATTCTCGCAATAATTCTTCTGGGACAGTATATATTATAAGTTCTTCTATATGAGAATGAAATGAAAGCATTTCTTTTAAAACATAACCATTAGTAAAATTATCATCTACTATCCATACTTTCATTTTCTTTACTTAAAGAGTAATAAAAATATTTTTATTTTATTCTTCATATACAATGGGTCATTCTTCTTATTCTAAATACAATGAGATAGAAGAATCTATCTTAATTATAAACAATAAAGGAAAGATTCTTTATTATAATGAATCTGTGAAAGAAATATTTGATTATACCTATTCTTTTCCTCAAAGTGTATTCAATCTTATACCAGAACACCAGCTAATATGTCATAAAAAGTATATCAAAAATAATAAACGAGGAATGTCTAACAAGTATATCAAATATGAAACAGTCAAGGGTTTTACCAAGTTCTTGAATATAACAATTATTCCAAAAAATATGAACAAAACCCTCATAATAATCAAAGATTTAACAGATAAAACTATATATGAAGAATTTTTTAATATAACAGAAAATCTTATATGTGCAACTTCAAGTGATGGTACGTTTTTGAAAGTAAATCCTTATATGACAAACTGTATCAATTATACAAAAGATTATATTTTTAGCAAAACATATCTTTTCTTTGTTCACGAAGAAGATATTGAAAAAACATATAAAGAAATTTCTTCTTTAGGAGCAGAAAAACAGTATTGCACTATAACGAATAGATATAAAACTAGACAAGATAAATGTATGTATATCAGATGGAATATAAAATATATTGACAAAAATTTAATAGTATACTTTGGGTATGATATATCAGAAACTATAAACCTCAGTTCTGAACTAGAACTATGTCAAACTTTTTTAACACAAACAGAAGAACTAATGACATCTGGAGTATGGGACTGGAATGTAAATACAAATAATCTTATACTGTCAAAAGGAATGAAAAATATCTATGAAATGGATGATGCAAGTTATATGAAATATATCCTTCAAAACCACGAAGAAGATACTGAAAAGGTTCAAAATACAATAAACAAATGTCTAGTAGATGAACAACCATACACCATAACACATCGAATAAAAACAGCAAAAACAGGTAAGATTAAGTATCTAAAGATAAGAGGACTTATAATGAAAATTCTTAATGAAAGAAGACTCTTAGGAGTAGGTCAAGACGTGACAGATATTATAGCAAATGAAAAAATACTTATAGAGTTAAAGGACAAAGCTATAAAAAATGATAATTTGAAATCTGCATTTATAGCTAATATGAGTCATGAATTAAGAACACCTCTTAATGGAATAATAGGAATAACAGAACTATTAAAAAATTCAAGTGGTCTGACAAATAAACAACAGGAATATATAGATACTTTAGATAACTCTTGTGGAATTTTATTAAGTATTATCAACAATGTATTAGACTTCTCAAAATTAGAAAAAAATGAAACATCTGTAGATATCTCGAAGATAGAAATAAGAGAGTTTATGAACAACAGTACTAAGCTTTTTAAATTCAATGTCGAGAAAAAGAAATTATATTTCAATCTAATTATAGAAGACGATGTTCCTCAGTTTATAGAATCTGATGAGATGAAAATAAAACAAATTATATACAATCTACTTTCAAACGCGTTTAAATTCACGTTAAATGGAGGTATAAGTATTCATGTTTACATGAAAAAAAGTAATTTACATATAGACTTCAAAGATACAGGTATAGGTATAGAAGACGATAAACAAAAAGATATATTCGATCCATTTACACAAGCAGACCATTCTACAACTAGGAAATACGGAGGTACAGGCCTGGGTTTAAGCATATGCAAATCTTACATAAGACTTTTAAACGGCACTATTTCTTTTACTTCAAAAACAAATATAGGAAGTGTGTTTTCTATATCCATACCTCTTATGTCTCTTAAACATAAGACAGATATGAAAAAATTCGAAGGAATCAAATACATATGCATAGTAGAAGACAATATTTCGAATCAATATATTCTAAAGGAAATAATAGAGAACTTCTCTTCAAAAATACTAATTGAATGTTTTGAAAATGGAAGACACTGTTTAGACGATATATCATTTGAATACCCTCCTTCGTTGATATTTATGGACCTTCATATGCCTATATTAGACGGTTATAAATGCACTATACAATTAAGAGAAAAAGGAATGAAATGTCCTATAGTAGGCATCAGCGCCAACCACATGAGTAATGAAAAAACTAAATGCTTAAATGTAGGTATGGATAATTTTATACTCAAACCTATAAATAAAAAAGATATACAAGATACCCTGATAAAGTACGAAATAATTTAAGCAAAGACTACGGTACCTTGGTTAGAAATAGTACACCATCCCAAACCAGTAATCCACTTAAGAGTGACGCTATCCTTTGCGTCAGCGAAAGTTGCCGAAGTTCCTGTTTCATAGTCTCCAGATACAACTAAATCACCTCCATCAGTTCTAAGAAGGATATAGACTTCATCTCCATTTTTACCATCGGGAAGAGTAGCTGTCGCTGCTCCAGTCGTAGTAATAACGAAGTTCTTATATCTTAGGTCAAGAGAACCAAATGCAGTTCCAGACAAAACTTTTGTATCGTTCTTGGCAACTCTAGCAGACTGTGACATTTTATAATATTCAAAAACAAAAAAATTTTAAATAAATTCATACCATTCGTCTATAACTTCTTTTAATTTTTCTTCAGTTAGAACATCTTTATACTCTTTTATTATCTGTTCTTTTGATTCTTCTTTTGTTAAATCTTTTGTTAAAACAGAAAATCTATTCATTATTTCTATATTGAATAGCTCTTTTGTTTTTGGCATCTTCTCAGGTTCTTCTATATTAGATGAAGAGATTATTCTGTTAACCACCCCTGTAGCGCAATATAAGTCTCCGTTTTCATCTATACAATCATCTAGATCTTTTATAAATTGGTCTCTTACAAGAGGTTTTGCAGAGGAATCTGTCCATATATCTTTTACTATTTCCCATTCTCCTTTGTTCATTCTTGTTACAAAACAGTTTCTGTCTTTTATTCTTAAAAGAATATCTTTATGTGTGTCATCAAACTGCTCTAAAAAGAAATTATCATCTACAATAGATTTAGGTATATTTTTATAAGTATTTTGACAAGAGTTTACCACTAAAGTATCATGAACATTCTGTAAATCTTCAGTCATCAAGTACTGTTCTGGAATTTCTACTGTTTCAATATGTCTTGTTTTTCTTGGAAATTGATACCAACGTCTCTCTTGATTATACATCTCGTTGATATAATTATAGTAATCTAAATCGCATTTTTCTATCTCTAAATTACCTCTCAATAGTATCTTTCTTTTTTTTAAATATCTATAATTAATAATATAGTTATGTTTATTCGCTATAAATAACAGAGCAAGTAAAAAAAGCATAAGATATATTATCATATGTTAACAGTTAAAAATAAAAAAATTATTAAAAATAATCATGAGTTTTGTAAAACTTAAGTGTGTAAAAGAAGGAGGAAAATTAAGAGTAAAGATAACAAGTCCAGGATATAGCAATATAGCCAACTGTAGATTTCCTAGAAATCTACGAAAAGAAGGTCTTGAATATCTTGTACATGAGAATGATATAAGTATGATAAATAGCAACGGCAAGTTTTTTTACTCTATAAGGAACTCTAACATACAAATTTTACATGAAAGAATAGATGTAAAAGATCTAAAAATATTTGGAGAAATTGAAGATACAAATCCTGAATGCAATGTGTGCTTACAAGAAATGGAAGAGTTAGTTATATTTTCTCCTTGTGGTCATTACTGTTCTTGTAGTCAATGTGCTCAAAGATTATCGAAATGCCCTATGTGTAGACACCCGATAATAACAGTAGTGTTTAAAAAGGATTTACAATAAATCACCAAAAGTATTTTCTACCTTGAAATTCAAATAAAGCATATTATCTTCTTTATCTTTATATTGAGAATACACTTGATGCATAGTCGTATTACCACTGAGAAGTGTATTTGTCTCAGTTAAACAGAATAATGCTTCGGATGAATCAATCTTAATCTTATGCCTTACTATGAACTGTAGATTACTTACACTTATATCTCCAGATACTAAAAATTTGTAGTGAGGTTTAGAGCCAGATATTCTTTTATCCATCAGAACTACTATAGGTATTTTAATCTTATGTTTCTGAAAAATCTTATCTGATTCTCTCTTTCTTTCTTCTAAAGTTTTTATTTTTTTATAGGAATTCATGTAATACACTATAAGAAAATAATTTTTATTTATCTGACTAATCAAGAAAGTCTACATCAGAATTTGACGTAGAATCATCTGTATCTACGAATTCACAAACAGATTCTTTTGGTTGAAACTCTATTTTTGGATAAACCATTGCCTGTGTTGTTTTAAAAGACAGTCCGAATTTATCTTCTCTTACCCAAATACCAATACATTCAACAATAGACTCTATATAAGAGTTTTTCTGTAAAGCAATCATCATATAGCTTTCCCCTCCTTCCTTTTCTATGTCAATTTTATCATAACCTCCTTCTTCATTTTTTTCAGAACTATAGAAAGAACACTTTATATGCGTGTCATTTTGAGTTATAATTTTACTTCTAAAGGTAGGATAATATCTTGTATCTTGTGGATACTTAATACAAGAAACATACATTGAACTTACTTCTTCCTTTGTCTTTTCAGGAAAGATTTCTTTATTCGCCTTTTCTATGATGTATTCGTCCAATCTTTGAACTTGCATCAATAGTTCATCTTGATTCTCAAATGAAACATCTAAAATATACTGTGATTTAGATGAGATAGAATCTTTTTTAATACCAAAAGGTAATCTCATTTTAGGATACTTAAGAACAAGAGGTTTTTTATCATAATATACATACAAAAAGGAATTCTTTGACTTATGTTTTGTTTTTGAAAAGAAAATTTTATCAAACTCTATATTTTTTAGTTCTATGCTCATTATGTTATCTAAAGTATTTTTACCTTTAAGTTAAATTAGACATGATATTCAATAAAATAAACCTTTGAATATAAAAAGATTTTTCTTCTTCTGAAAGAGAAAAATCATTTCTATCGTTACATGAAAGTATCACATGTAACTCTTCTGATAAATCTTTTATTTTTCTACTGGTTTCTCTTATTTTGAAGACTTTATCCTTGTTGTCTAAATCAGAAAAAGACTCCAGTATTTTTTCATATTCTTCGAGCTTAAGTATTAACTCTCTTATAGGTGATTCTGATACAAGAGGGTTACCCATAATCTGTAATTTATATATTATTTTTTAAATTATCTAAATCTCTAAGCATTTTTGATACCATTAATCCAACTGTACCGTCTTTACATTTAGGAGACCATAACCAATTATGACAATACCTTTGTATTGTCATTGCAGCCTTTTCTTCTTCTTTTTCTTTTTGAATTTGAAAAGTAAAATTATTGCTACTTAAACCACCTAACCCCCAATGCCAAGGCTTATCAAGATGACGCTCTATGAAATCAGTTGTAATCCGTGGATTACAACTTAAACCATATCTTCCCCACTTCCAAGGCTTATCTATATTAGATTCTACAAATTCCGGTGTAATACATGGATTGCTGCTTAAACCCCGACATCCCCAATTCCAATCCTTATCAGAATGATGTTCTATAAACTGAGTTGTAATTGATGGATTACTACTTAAACTTGTTTCGTCTTCGAAAAAGTGACCCCATCTCCAACTCTTATCAAGATGACTTTCTACGAATTCAGGCGTAATAGAAGGATTGGCGCTTAAATTCTCCCAATCCCAAGGCTTATCAATATGACGTTTTACGAATTCTGATGTAATAGATGGATTGTTACTTAATCCACCATCTCCCCATTTCCAACTCTTATCAAGATGACGTTCTACGAATTCTGGTGTAATAGACGGATTACGACTCAACCCAAGCATATTCCAATCCCAACGCTTATCGAGATGACGTTCTGCAAATTCAGCTGTAATAGATGGATTTCTACTTAAACATCCCCAATCCCAATCCTTATCAAGATGGTGTTCTATCAACTGAGGTGTAATGGATGGATTATTACTTAAACCACCATATCCCCATTTCCAATTTTTATCAAGATGACGTTCTAAAAATTCTAATGTGATAGAAGGATTCCTACTTAATCCGTCAAATTTCCATTCCCATTTCTTTTCAATATATCTTTCTACAAAATTCTGAGTAATAGATGGATTACTACTCAATCCATACATACCCCAATACCAATTCTTATCAAGATGACGTTCTACGAATTTTGGTGTAATACATGGATTTCTGCTTAAACAGTCCCAATCCCAATCCTTGTCAAGATGACGTTCTATAAATCTTTCTATACAATTCATTATAATGCAAATATAATGAATTATTTAAATTCAATTCTCCTCAAAACCAGAAGAATCAGAGCCACAACCATAAAGAAGAGGTTTTTCTGTTTTAATAGTTGATTCTTCCTCGAGTTGTTCTTCAAAAACCGATTCATCTGATTCTTCTTCAGATTCTTCTTCAGATTCTTCTTCAGATTCTTCTTCTGGTTCTTCTTCGAATTCTTCTTCACTTTGCGTGTTAAATGAAAAATAATCATATACTTTAAAACCTAAAACTACACCAAAACTTACCATTAAACTTATAAAAATCTGCTGACTACTGTAGCTCTCTAACTTAGCTTCCAGATCAAATAGTCTTTCTCGTAAAGAGAAAAGACTCATTATAATACTATCTATCTCGCCTGTCATTATATTTTTGTATGTAAATTATTTTTTAACTTCTCCTTTAATAAAGGAATACTTTTCTCTTTCATTTTCGCTTCTATCATTAAATCTATATTATCTGGTAATAGTTTTGGTAAATTATAGACTATATCACTATGTTTTCTTCTACTTGTGAGAGATGTCCCGCAACATTCTTCGCTTTCACTTAAATGAAATTTTGGTCTAATATTTCTTCTTTTCCACGTCATAAGAATATACTTCATAAGAAACTCCAATTCTATGTCATTGTTTAGATTAAAATGGTGGTAATCTAAAACAAGAGGTATATTTAACTCATGACATATAGGAAGGAGATCCTCTACTTTAAAACACATCTCGCAATTTTCTAAAACTAGTCTTCTTTGAGATGATACAGAAAGCCTGTAAAAATTTTTTTTGAACCTATCTAATGCACCTTTTTGTTTACTTCCACCATGTAACACTATAACACTATCTTCTTTACATTCCATTAGGTCAAGTATTTCTGAATGATGGTCTATCTCTCTTAAAGAGTTTTGTATTACATCTTCTGACTGAGAAGAAAGAACACAGAACTGACCTGGATGGAATGTTAAACGTATATTATACTTTTTTGCAAAGTCTCCTATGTCACGCAAACGTTCTTTCCATTTAGATATAGAATATCCATGTTCCTTGTGACTTGCAAATGGAAACATTTGAGATGACATTCTAAAAAGTTTTATATTATTATCTCTGTTCCATTCTAGTATCTTCACGAGGTCGGTTAAATTTAAATCAATAAGTTCTTCAATGATTGAAGGATTCTTTAAGTAAGTAGCAAGCCTGCATGTTCTTGAAGAAAAAATACCCTTTTCTCTTAATTCTGTATTTATACATGCATATCCTAAATTTATATTCATTATCTTAATAAGAATAGTAAATATAAATTCATTTTTTAAACAAAGAAACAAGACAATAATTTATTTTTTAAACAGAAGTTACAGCTGGAGTCTCCTTAATAAAATGCTTAGATAGGTACTTTTGAAGATTGAAAATACCATAACCCTTTACATCAGAACCCTTCTTCAAAGGATGAATAGGAGGACCGAAAATACGAGTCAGTTTCTTATCCGGTTTAAAGATACCACGATTCTTTTCATCTTTCAAATTATGAGTATCAGCATACTTACTGATAAGAGATGTAACAGCTGGTCTTCTCATCTTAGTTCCCTCTGAAACTCCCAGAAAGTGTGCAAGTTCATCGGAAATACTAACTGGAGCATTGAAACCATGCTCAGAAGACATGTTTGAATTCTTTCTTGATTTCTTCTTCTTACTTGACTTGAGTTCTTTCTTGATAGAAGAACCAAGTTTCTTAATAGCCGTCTCAATGGTTCTGAAAGTCTTCAATTTCTCGTTCAACTCTTTGATAGTTCCTGCAACTAGTTCTTTAAGGTCTTCTAGTTGTTGTTCTAGACTTTCAGGTTCTTGTTCTGATTCCTCTTGTTTAGGAGGCTCTACAGAAGGGACTTGCTGTACTTCTACAGGTTGTTCTTCAACGGGTTCTTCTACTTTTTTCTTAAATTCTCTTGGTTTATTAACTTTCTTCTTCTCAACAGGTGCAGTCATTGGTATAATAAGATATAGAAATTTTTTTTTAAATTCTAACGCATTTTATTCACTAATAAAGCTGCCTGTGTTGAGTTTTAAAATAAGAATCCTGTTTTTGTCTTTCTAATTCTAACATCTCATATTGTTGTTTCATAGCATCTTCTCTTCCTTTTTTATTCGCATCTTCCGTTTTTAAATTACCAGTTATAGTATCTTGCGGTAATATAAACTGGGATTTTTCTACATTTTCTGTTTCTCCAGGAGTAGATATACGAGGATTAACACTCAAAGAACAATACTGAGAAGTGCCATCAAAGTTATCATTACTCGCCAATCCCATCGAAGCTATTTCTGGCATGTATCCTGAAATATGAGGAATTTTATTCTGTCGTACACTCTGTGTAGGAAGTGTTGTATTTGAAGTTTTTATTTTAGATTGAAGCCATTTAAATGCTTCTTTTCCAGAATAAACCCGTTGATTAACTATGATGGTAGGTACTTCTTTTACATTGTATTTAGAAACAAAAGGATGTCTTTTGCCATTTGTTTTATCTACAGAAACCATTTCAAAATAAGATTGATAATGAATCTTTTCAACTAAATCCATAAATTTTGACGAATACTTACAGTATTTACTATAAAAAAGAAGGTACATCTTTATAATAAACATTACTTAAAAAAATTTTTTTTAACGAACGATTACACAAACTTCTTCTGAAGCAACTCTGTGATTACAGGAGAAGGAGACATGTCGATTATATCATCTGTTACTTTTGCCCCTTTGTTTAAAAGATATTCAATGATATCCGTATTGTAAATTTCTTCTTCTGCATGCGAATCAAATGTTATATCTTTGACTGCCATATATAAAGGAGTGTATACTATATTATTTTCATAATTTACAGAAAGTCCCTTTTCCTCTATATAAAATTTAACTAACTCTAGGTCAGCATTAACAATAGCACCTAACAATGCTATTTCGTCAAATACAGCTCCTTTGTCTATAAGATATCTTGCTATTTCTACACCTTTAGCATCATCAATAGCGGTTTCTCCGTTAACATTCTGCATATTAACATCTGCTCCTTTTTCTATTAAAAACTTAACATTTTCTAAATCACCATCTCTAGACGCCCATATCAAAAGAGTTTCTCCAGCAACATCAGTATTAACATCAATTTCTTCTCCGTTTTTTATTTTATTTACAATATAGTTAACATAAAATTGTCTTTGTTCTTTAGTAGTTGCAAACTCTGGAAGAGATAAATTTGCACCCTTTTCTATAAGATATTCTACTATATCAAAATATAACCCCCTAGAAGCTGCTAAAAGAGCCGTATCTAAGATAGTTAGATCAATCCTTGAATCATCTTGTATTTTATCTAAAATATTTTTTATTTTATCCAAATTACCTTCAGCAGCATACCTAACAATTTCATTAACATTAAAATAATCCCATGCATATCTTATATTTATATAATCATTTGCTAAAATCCATTTGATGAGTTTTCTGACAAGTGATATCTTTTTTTCTCTTAAAAAAGTATCCTTTGCCACTTCGATATCAGCCTCATCTAACTCTTCAGTGTCTAAATAAACCTCGAACCTTTCTAAAACTGCTATGAAATCATTATAGCCAGATCTATCAATGTTTAAAAAATTATCAATTCCTGTAGTATAAGGAAGATAGTTGGATAGTTGGGTTACCCATGCAGTGAGACTAGAATCAGAAGCATACTTATCTGGATTGAACTTACGTCCTTTAAGTTTTCTGTACTTTATGTATTCTTTTTTTATTTGCTGTTTTATATCAGAAGTAAAAGGAATATTTGTATAAGGATTCTTATCATTTTTATTTGCAAAAACATTATTAAAAATGCCTTCTATCTCAAAACAATACTTTTGGCCATTCTGTTCTATTATAATAGATTCCCTTGTATCTATATCTTCCACATCTGTACCAGATATAGGATCCATGGTATTTGAACAACCATCTATATCAAGTATTTTCTTATATTGATTCTTTTTTTCTTGTAAAATCTCAGCTAACTTTGAACATATCTGAAGTCTAGACATATTATCATCTATATTGTATAATCGAGCTAATGTATTTAACTCATCTCTATCTAAAGAGTCAAATACGTCACACTGAATCTCATAATTCCATTTTTGAGATATCCAATTTCTTAATTTCTCTCTTAATGCCATAATAATAACTAATAAAAAAATATAATAATTTATTATATTTTTTTAAATAGAGCCGTATATTTTCTTTAAATCTATTTTCCACAGACCTCTAGCATCTGTAGATTCATAAAATTTCTTTTCTTGTTCGCTCTTTTGATACATACTATTCAATGATTCTATCTTCTCTTTTGATAGAGAATATATAGGCATAGAAACTAAATAATCAAACGAACCATCCTTTTCCATGAATTTATTAGATGTAAGTATTTGATGTATTTGTTCTTTAGATTTTCTATTTATGTCCAATTTAGACTCTATATACATTTCTATGAATCTTATTTTATTAACGTACACGTCTAACTCTTTTTGTATTTTATCTAAGAGGTATTCTCTTCTTTTTTGATAAAATTCTAATCTTATAGGAAAGTATTCTTTAAGAATATCGATTGATGTATTATACTTTGTAAGCACTCTCATTTTATTAAAAAGATACATGTTATTTGTATTTATCTTCTTGTATAACTTTAGATTTTTAACGATAGATTCTTCTTTATAAGATTGGTCTAACTGTATTCTGAAATTTATATCAGAGTTTTCATCTTTTGACAGATTTTTTACATCTAAAAGACTAAATGATTTCTTAGATTCTCCAACAAGAGATTCTAAAAACTCTTTGTAAGAAGTTATCCATGTCCCTGATGGTATTTCCTTTATTTCCAAAGTTGTATTATTAATCTTATTATAAACACCTCTGAGTTCGTACTCTCCATTTCCTATTGAAAGTACTTCTCCTTTAAAGTCCTTGAAATAAGGAAACATTGCTTGAGGTTCTTTATTGTCAATCATCAATAGAAGATTCTTAATTATATCAAGAGGATTATGCGGAGGTATATACGTGCTATATCCAGTACCTATACCGGAACATCCATTTACAAGTATCATAGGAATAACAGGAATAAACCATTCAGGTTCTACCTGCATACCGTCATCTTCTAAATACTCCAATAGATTCATATCTTCTTTAGGAAATATATCAAAGGTAATACTCCGAAGATAGGTAAATATATACCTAGGACTTGCAGCGTCTGCTATACCTGCCAAACGACTACCGAAATTGCCATCTGGATAAAGTAAATTTATATTGTTTGTACCTATAAAATCTTGAGCCATAGAAATAATTGCTTGTTGAAGAGATGCTTCTCCATGGTGGTATCCTGTTTCTGCACTTACGTAACCAGACAACTGCGCTACTTTTATACTTTTTGTTAAGTTCTTTTTGAGCATGTAATAAAGAATTTTTCTTTGAGAAGGTTTAAGTCCATCGCATATAGAAGGTATTGACCTAAGATTGTCATATACAGAGAAATGAATAAGTTCTTTATTGATAAACTCTTCATATGAAATTTTATTTTGTTTGAGTTCTATCGCTGAATTTTTATCGTAATTAGATAACCATTGTTTTCTGAGGTCGCTACATTTAATTGTAGACTTTGAGTTCTTATCTTTGTCGAACGCAAGTAGTATATCCTTTTCACATTTTTCCGATTCTCTATAGTAGTCTACTTTTAACTCCGCTATTCTTTTAAACAATGCTTTTGCATCTTCTTTTGTAGAAGTACCTAAACCCTTGAAGTATCTTATCTGGTAACCTGTAATATTTTCAGATTCTGCCCATTGTCTAAAATCCTTTTCAGTGAAGAACTCTATGGCTTTCTTATTTTTGATAGCCTTTACGATAGGAGTTTTTATTGTTTGTATAAAAGAAGGATTCAACTTGACAAGAGAAGGCCAGAAATGATGTACAAAATTTATAAAAAGACCAAGAATATGCTTTCCATCTACGTCTGCATCTGTTAACATAATAACTTTTCCGTATCTTAATGATTTTGTATCTTTGTAGACTTCACCATGCTTAAGACCGATTATCTTTTTGATATTGTTAATTTCTTCATTATTTGTAAGTTGGTCTACTGACGCATCTCTAACATTTAAACAATTATGAGTGACTGTAAAATCATTTATCAAAAATCTATTATTTCCGTCAATACCAATTCCTATATAATCACAATCTGGTATCTCGTTTATTTTTAAATAACCTGTTGTTTTTCTAATATTATATTGAGAAGTACTTTTTGATCTCTTACGCTGAAGTATAGTAGGTATTTCAGAAGTATCCCCAGAAATTTTTATAATATAAGCTTCTGCCTTTTCGCCTGTTTTGACATAATTATAATTTGTGATTTTCTTCTTTATACACGTATAAAAACCCAAAGAACGACATAGATAAACTATATCATTAGCTAATCTTTCATGTGTAAGAACAGATTGCGATATTTCAATAGTTCCATATTTACATACATAACCGTCAGTATCTATCAAACCTGCCAATAACTTTAATCTATTTTCTTTAGAATTTAACAGATATTCTTTAGGAATATGTTTATTCTTGACCAAGTTATATTTTTCTAATATCTTTTTTAGAGGAGATTCCCCCCTACAACGAAAATTATCACGAGAAGAAAAGTTGTAACTATATCTTCCATTCTGATTAATATTTGCATTATTTTTTAAACACCAATTCTTTATATATTCTATAATTTCTGGATCATTTTGTGCGTCGCATGAGTATGCATATCCGTCATGACATCCATCTCCTAACCACAATCCTAACATATAGGGATCTAACAATACCTTTTGCTCATCCCATTGAACACAATCTCCTCTAATACCTGACAATTTTCTTCTAAGAGAAAAAGGAATTTTGAGATAATCTTGTATATTTATATCTATGATATTATCATCATCAATTGTATTTAAAAAATCTTCTAATTTTTTATAAGCCTGAAGGATAACCTTATCTTCTAAATTTACATCTACTTTATAGGGAGCATACTGTATTTCTTTATGTCTTCTTTTATAATGTCTTCTCATGCATTTAAGAGTTATAGGGGTTTTACATTCTTTACAGTTTACTTTGATAGACACAAGAGATTGTTTAATCTTTATACTTTTAGTTGTTTTATCCCAAAAAGTAGTTTTCCAGCTACAGTAAGCTGGTTCCCAAAAAATTCTTTTATGTTGAGAAAGACATAATGTAAGTATATGTTCGTCATTTACTTTATACAAATCACCTCTATCTTGATGAATTTCATACATTTTACCATTTCCTTTATATAATGTTATTACATTTCTTTCTTTTCCATCATCCCCTATAAGAATATCTCCTATTTTTATATCTTTTGCCAATTTAATCTCTCCATTATACAGAGGTATTTTTGTATCTGTAGAAACGCATTTTCCTTTTAATGGAAAAATTCCATATTTTTCATTCCCTACTACACTTCTTCCCCATATAGCGAACGTCATAGCCGATAATCCTTCCGTAAGTATAAGAGAACATTCATCTGATTTAGCTGTACCTGCCCATAGCGCGTCTTCTAATTTAGGGACATATATCTTACTCAATTTCTTTCCATCCGTTTGCTTTGCAAGCTGAGTTGTTTGCTTTGAACGATGAACAAGTATAGCATCTTCTACTATAGAAGTCTTGTAAATCTTTTCAACAAACTTATCAGATACTTCTACTTTTATTCCAAAGTCTTTTGAATTTGTAGTAAGTGTCTCTTTTGTCTGAGAATTAAATTGAGGATTCTTGACAGTTGCTCTCAGAAAAAGAAACATATTATCCTTAAGAATATGAGCCTTTATATCCTTGATTTTCTTCTTTTGTTCAATCATATATTTCAGTTTAGAAACTACCTGATTAAGAACATAGTCGACATGTTTTCCTCCTGCAAGAGTACAATTACCATTTACAAAACTTATCTGTTCAAAAGAATCATGAGGAATAATGGCATACTCCCATACAAAGTCTCCTTCTTGGATAGTTTCTACAATTGGTTTTTCTTCTGTGAAAAACTTTACGTAGTCTATGATTCCTTTTCCTTTTATTTCCTGTTCATTCAAGTATATTTTTACTTTAGAAGGAGAACACATAACACAGTCATAAACTCTCCTATTCAGAACTTTAATGGTATCTTTTTCAAGACCTTTCATAGAAAATAATTGGTAATCAGGTAAAAATGAAATTTTAGTGTAACCTTTCACTTTTGTTTTTGTGATTTTATGAGGATTTATCTTATTCATATTGTTTTCATATGTCTGCTCAAATTTTAAACCTCTGGTGTGGTCTACAGTTTCTACTTTAAACCACTTTGAAAAAATATTTGTACAGTTACTTCCCAATCCATTAGTTCCTGCCCCTGTACGTGTTACGGTGTCATCGTAATTACTACCAGATAGTAAATGGCCGAATATCAACTCAGGAACGTAGATTTTATGTTCAGAATGTATCACTACAGGAATTCCTTCTCCATTATTATAAACTTCAATAATTCCAGATTTCTCATCATAAGATACCTTTATCTGATTAAGAGTCGAATCTCTCATAGAATGATCCAAAGCGTTAGTAAGAATTTCATCAAAAATCTTTACAAAACCATCTGAATACTCAAGAGTATCTTTCTTCATCTCTTTGTCAAAGAACCATGTATAATGAGGTTGTTTTTTGATGTCACCTATATACATACCTGGTCTTTTAAGAATGTGTTCCTTTTGTGAAAGCTTTTGATAAGTTTCTTCTATTGTTTTCTTTTTTTTACTATCGAGTGCTGTCATTACATTCAATAGTAAGTTCTTTTTTAAATTCAATTTTTAAATTCAAAAGTTTCTAACAGTTTGTCATTTCCTGTCCCAGATGCTAGATATATTTCTGATAAAGTTATTCTATATATAACACCGGTATCGTTAGTGTAGTAACAAGTACCATCGTCATACAAAGGGTAGCATTCCTGATTGTTAGCCGCATGTTCACTAGGGACTAACCTATTCTCCTTTATAAACTTTTCAATATCTTCATTATCATGAATATAGCCGGAAGATTGATATTCTGCATACATAGGTATATTTACTCTTTGAAAAAATACCATATTAAGTTACATTAATATGCCTTTAACTTAAACGTATCCCGATAGAGTGTATGCATCATTTGGTTTGTAACTTAAGAGATATGAAACTATATCTAAGTTATGACTTTTTATAGCATAATTAATACACTCTTGTATTAATATTGGTTTTTTATCTATTAAAAATTGTAAAATTTGTTTATTACTTAAATCGATAGCTCTCTGTGCCACAGAAACTGTTCCGCAGATATCACTGTAAATTTCTTTTAAAATAAGAAGTCTATTGTAGTCTACACAATGTAACATAAGAGGATTAATTTCAAAGTACTGATTGTAAAAATTAGGGATTTTATTTTTTATATGCAGTATAACATCTAAGCAATTTTTCCTTATACAATGATATGACAACCCTATTAAGTCGTCTGGAAAAGGTACGTTATTTTCTAACAAGAATCGAACAGTATTTATTGTTCCTTTTTTGACAGCATGTAGCAGTGTATCTGGGTGCCATTGTATTCCTTTTTTTAATAACCAAGAAATGTTCTTTAATTTTCCATTTTTTGCTGCAGTATGAGTACTCTGATACCTTGTACAAGATTTCACATATTTCGACTGGATGTCTCTTGATTTTCTTAACTGTATTATATCTAAATTTAAAAATATTTTATCAATAACCTGTTGAGGTAGCATCTGTTAATTATTATTTTATATTTTTAATTTAAAATTTTCTTTTACATGTAGGACAAATATCATTATGTAAAAACCAATGGTCTATACATTTGATATGATAGGTATGTTTACACGATAACTTTCTAACTATTTCTAAAAATATTTCGTCTTGACATATCACACAAAAATCTATTCCTTCACTATATTTTACTTCAGTATTTAAGACTAAACCTTCTTTTATTAAACCTCTTGACTCTTCTGGTAAGAAAATAGCATTTCTTCTTACAGGACTTCTTGTTCTTCTTCTTTCTAATACTTCATCTGTCCTTCTCCTTCTTTCTATTCTTTCTTCGTACCTTCTTCTACGATGAAGATATTCTTCAGGTCTTCTGTTAGGAGAATCGTTGTTCATTAATATATAACAATTTTATTTTTTAAATAATAAATACCTATAAGAGCCAAATTTAAAAAATTATTCTTAGAATAATGAGAAAATGAATATCTCATGGAATATGAATTTAATAGACAATGAAGCTATTAAGCAGTATAAACAAACTCTTTTATTAAAAGATATACAACAAGCTGCCCCAATGCCTGATCTTCACGTAGGAAGAACATTTCCAATAGGAGCTGTTTTTTGTACAAAAAATGTAATTTATCCTTCTCTTGTAGACAAAGATATCGGTTGCGGGATGAGTCTTTATCAAACAGATTTAGATACTAACAAAAACTTTACAGAATTATCAAAAAAATTCAACAACTTTGATGATATAAAGTTTGATAAAAATTTATATAATTACAGCCATTCTGATACTTTAGGTACTTTGGGCGGTGGAAATCATTTTGCGGAATTTCAAATAATACATGAAGTAAAAGATAGAGAAGAATTTGAAAAATTAGGATTACATGAATCTAAATGTATACTCGTAGTTCACAGTGGATCAAGAACACTAGGAAAGGAGATTTTCGATGAACATATTACTAAAAATGGTCATAACAATAGCTTAAAGATAGATTCTCCTGAATATCTTGATTATTTCAAAAAACACAATGAAGCATGTAATTGGGCAAGAGCTAATAGAGAACTTATAGCTGAAAAAATATCTATCTTATCTAATATAAAACTACATAAAAAGATAGACATTTGGCATAATAATATTTCAAAAAAAGAATTTGCATCAGACGAAGAGCTTTTTATTCATAGAAAAGGCGCAGCGCCAAGCGACCAAGGACCTATAATAATACCAGGTTCAAGAGGAAGTTATAGTTATATAGTAAAACCTATAAATTCTCAAGAAACTAATTGTTATTCGCTGGCTCATGGCGCAGGAAGAGCTATGTCAAGATCTAAAGCAAATAATTACAATAGAAATAATACAGATATTAAACTTCATGTAAACAAATGGAATGGTGTTGTAGTTTGTGATGAAAAATCCTTATATCAAGAACAAAAGGATGCATATAAAGATATTGATATGGTCATAGAAGAACTTATAGATAAAAACTTGATAAAAGTAATAGCAATTTACATACCAATGCTTACCATCAAGTAGTTCGCCTATCAATTGTGCATCTCCCAATCTACAGATGTTCTTTTAAGTATTTTTACATTATTTTTTTTATTATATGTTTATATAAACAATGGACTTAACGATTTTACAAAAAACATATGTGCTGGTACCTCTTGCGATGTTTGTTTATTATATAAGTTTATATTCTATGAATTCTATGACTAATCAAAAAGAAGATACGAAGATGTATACTAAATCTTCTGTTATCGTCGGTATAATAACTTTCTTCTTAGTGTATATACATAAACTTATACCTCCTATAGAAGAAGTAATTACTTCTCCCCCTCCGTTTTAAAGATTTGGCTTATATATTATAATCCATATCATCAACACTATAAGTATCATATTGAGTATATCATTAAAAGCAATATCAAGAGAGTTAAGTTTAGGCTGAGAACATTTAGTACAACTTCTTAAATGATTTTGAATATACTCGCATTCTTCTTCAAATGTTTCTTTAACAACTTCTTCTTGAGGTATAGTGTAAGGTATTTCATGTAACTCTTTATTTTTAAGAATAATTTCTTCATCTTGTTTTGAAAAATCCGGAGCTTTAAAAGCGTCTTTTAAAGAACAATAAGATGTTTTCATAATAATTTTATACATAGAAAATTAATTTAAAAAAAACTTAATGAACGAATATATGGATGACAACAACATATATTTGAGCTTTGATATACGTAACTTTCCAGCAGATTTACTGTCAGTTTTTTTAATATTTTTAATTATTTATATAGTTATTTTATCTATTTATAAAGTTTTTTGCATAATAGAGAAAGCTAAGAAATTGCATTATTATGAGCTGTGATTTTTATATTAAAAATTAATATAAAAATGACTGTAAACTACTCGAATCGAGCTCTTTTCACAGGAGCTGATTCCCAATTCATATAACTTCTAAATTCGTATTCTACATGATTACTAGTAGACGGTGGAGGTGGTGGAGGTGGTGGCGGTTGCGGAGAAGGAGGAGGCGACGGAGGAAGAGTAAAATCTACTCGAGGAATAATAGGTGGTGGAGGAGGTGGTGGTGGAATTTCATCCTTTTTTGAACCAAAACCTAATAGATACTTGATATACCCAAACATTTTATAAATAATTATACATTTTTAGTTTTAAATTGCTTCTTTATTAGGAGGGCATAATATACTCATATCGACTATATCATCTGGTATATCGAATATCTTGCAAATTCTTCTATAATAGAGAATCTTATTGTAAGCCCATGACTTTGTACAACCAGATTGGTTATTTATAATCATATTACATGAAGTAATACCATGAGTTTTCCAGTTTATCATAGAATAATGACATGATATTTTTCTTCCACTTCTTGGAACCATCCAGAACCATAGACAAGTAACAAAAGCTAAGACTCTTGCTGGAGGAGTAGTATTCTCTATATCATCCGGTAATCTGTTTGCACCGTTAAAATTTGGCCCTGGAAATCCAAAGTAAAAAGGAAGACCGTTAAATTTAATTCTATCAGTTGTTACTATAAGATTTGGATATTTAACTAGCCTGAGGTCATTGAACAGTGCTAAAGAACAATCAGTATAATTGTAATTATAACTCAATTGTATAGCACCTCTTCCTCCGTATTGACAGTAAGGACCATTGCATGTATAATTTCTGGGGTCTCCTTCTTGTGCAGAGCCTTCTTTTAATAGAGTTCCGTTATCAGAAACAGCTTGATAATGTTCTTTTAAAATAGCACCTGCACCTGTTCCTTGACCCAATCCAAAATTAGGTTGATTTATAGATTTCAAAGAAGGAATTATGCTCTTTATAACATCATTATTAGTTCCTATTATTTTCTTTTCAAGACTTGACAAATTGACAGATTTTTTTATGTCTGACTGAGGTATCGGATCGTCAAGTACAACCTGTGCTATGGAACCCTCCATTATAGCCAATCCTCCCCCTGCATAACCTTCGTATGTATATCCTTTTTTTTCATTTTTAGGATAAGACCAAGGATAAGGAACTTCTAATGAAGGGTCTCCTGTTTCTTGATGGAAGTTAGCTAAAAATGAAGCCATTTCTAATTTATCAGTAAGTAAATCACCTGAATTAACAAATCCGCGAAAGTTTACGTTATGATGTTTGTTCATATATTCTATACTTTTCAGAAAATCGGAGTATCTCCAGAAAGGTTCATTGTCATGAGTCCAAACAGAAGAACACTTTATATAAGGAAAAATTTTTGTCCATAGTTCTTCTGAAAACCAATTTTCATTTGTTTTCTTTTTTAGAGTAAGATTCAAAGTTAATTTCATACTGCTCTTAAACTATTATATTTATTTTTTTTATTAATTATAGGTATATGCAAACAGAACAACTTTATAGATTGTTATTTACACTACCTATACTATTTGCTATAATGTATGCTCTTTTTTTATTGGGGTTATATTTTTCAGTTGCTGTTATAGCTATGGTTATAAGCCTGTTGATATACGATATAGCAAATAATCCAGTGTCGAAGGCAGAATTACCACTAACTGTATTTATAGCTTCTATTTTTATATTTATTGATATAATATATTCCTCTATTAAATTTTTAATATCGTCAATTTGAATTAAACTACACCAAAGATCATCTTATTAACCGTGGTGTTTACACAAAAGAGTCTATGAATTATCACGGCTAACGCAAATAAAACAGTACTTGTTATGATAAAAGATACTTCGTAGTATCTACTTATAACATATGCAGCTAGATATGTCATGACGTAATCAACAACAGCTATATCAAACAGTCGTATCGAATGTACACCTTCTCCTTCTTTTCCAAAAATATGCCTATATTGACATAAATACATCTTCTTTTATATCAATAACGCAAGAATTTAAAAATTAAAAATTTACTTTGACTTTGACTTTGACTTAGACTTAGACTTAGACTTTGGAGAAGCACAACGTCCAGACTTTGTTCTAGTAGCCTTAGGTTTTTTGCAAGGTTTAGGCTTTGAGTTCTCAACAATAACTGAAGCCTTTCCGCATTTCTTTGTTTTTCCAATCACAAATGTGACTACATTTCCGTTAGGAAGCAACCTCCTAACTGTCTTGATTCCTGAGACAAGTTGTCTCTTCGCTTTGCATCCAACAGCATACGCTCGAACTGGCATTTTTTGTATATAATTGAAAAAGAAAAAAAAATAAAATAAAATATTGGTTAAGATTAAAAATCTAATGTCTCTTACTCTTAAACAAAAAGCGAATCTTTTTCACTTACTATTCCTGTTTCCGTTGATTTATGTAAATCTTTATCCAGAAACCATTCAAGGAATAGACAAAATTTACTTTCACCATTTACTTCTTTTTATGATTATAATTGGAAGTTTATATCACGTATATCTATTTATGTATGTAAATAACAAACAAGTTATTCTTAATATTTAATTTATCGTTGCGTTAGTAGAGGATTTTCTTCAAAATGCTTTATTTTTTTAGTATAATCTTTTAGAAGTTTACGGATGTCTTGATATTTCATTTTCTTATATTCTCCACTTAAATACACTATATGATAACATGATTTTTTACAAACTTCGAGAGAACTGTTGTTTTCTTTTAATAATTCAACGAAACTTTGTGTATCTAATTCTTTACGTTCTCCATTTATGTATACAATATGATGTTCGTTATCATATAAACAACATTGGCCTATGAGAATGTTTTCTATTTTCCATTTAGTCATTCTTTTCATCATATATTTTAACATACTTTGACTAGAGTATGCTTCAAAATGTTTCACTTTTATGTTATTTTCATTTAACAACGTGTAAATCTCAATTCCTGTCATTGTTTTATGTTCTTCTCCTATACAAACATCATGTCTACAAGGATACGATTGTAAACAAAAATTGGATATTTTTATATCTTTCGGTAAATTCATGTAGTCATCACCGTCCATTGTTTGTTAAAGTTTTTCTCTTTTAAATTTCAATTTAAAAAATGATTTTTATAAGTGATTGTAAAAAAAGTATGGATGATTTAACATATCAACTCGACAATACAATGATTAAAAATAATGAACATATCTGCTGTAAGATGAAATATATAACAGAAGTAGAAGGATTTTATGTTTGTATAAACTGTGGAGTTACAGAAAGATTCACTCAAATTTATGATGAAGACATCTACGGATTTCAAAATGGTAAAGAAGGAATATACCTACATTCTATTAACTCTGAGATGTACCCTCAAAGTAGTATGGGAACTGCTATTGTAGGTAATAGTAGACTTGCCAAAATCCAACAATGGAATAACATGCCTTACAAAGAGAGAGTGATATGGGAAATATCGAATGATTTGAACATAAGACTTGCAGGAATTTTTTCAGAAAACATCATTAATGATGCTATATCGCAATATAAACATCTTTACAACAAAATAGATATTCACAGAGGTAAAAATAAAAAAGGTATGATAGCTTCTTGTGTTTATTTTGCAGCAAATAATAAACATACAAAAATCAGTCCTAAAAAACTTGCTCAAATAATGGACGTAGACGTTTCAACTTTAAACAAGTGTATTTCTATCTATATAGAAAGCCTTGAATTAAAGATGAGTGTTTCAAAAGCAAAGGATTACGCTCAAGAATATTGCAATAAATACCACATTGATTTTAAAGTTCAAAAATTACTGGTAAAGATATGCAATCTAGTAGACGATTCGAATATGTTATTAGGAAGTGTTCCTCAGAACGTATGTTTATCTTGTCTATTCTTTATTCTTAAAGAAATGAACCAAAGTAATTTTACATTAAAGCAAATATGTTCAGAATACAATGTAAGTGTAAACACTATCAATAAAATTCTGGATACTTTGTATAAAAACAAAAATTATATATTTTCATCATTAAAATGAGAAAAAAATTAAATATTTTTTTGATATGTTATGTGTATAATGTCAACTACTATAGAAGAAATTGACAATATACAGGAAATGGAAGAAGTAGACGAATACGACGACGAGATAGAAATGGAAGAAATACAGCGGCCTATTGTCCGTAAAAAGAAGGTCACTTTTGAAGAACCAGAAGAGGAAGACATTAATGGAATGATTATGAAAGTATTATATAAGAAACTCAAAGAACCTGTTCTAGTAACATTTTTGATGATTATATTTACTCATCCTCTTCTTATAAAACTGATTTTTAATCTACCTTATATAGAAGTAGTGGAAAAAACAGTAAGTGTTAATGTAATGCTTGCAATATCTACAGGTATTGCTTTCTTTATATTAAGAGAATTTATTTAAAATGGACAATCATACTTCAAATCAAAGTATTTGTACTTAAAAATACGATATACGTCTCTGTCTCCATATCGTTCATCTAACTTAACAATTTGTTTGTACTTTTCTTGAAGGGTATCTTCATCTTTTATTAGAATATCTACAATTAATTCAAGAATATCGTCTTCTATGTCATTAAACTCTATTAGATCTAATATGTCTACATCTATATATCCTTCATATGAATCTCTTATGATTTCCAAATAAGCATTCCTATTTTCATAAACAAGTAAATCGAAAAAATGAGTTATTTCTTTCCTTTCGCATGGTTTTACATGTATAGGAGTATTTATATCTACATTTTTTAAGAGATATCTAAATACATCTTCTGCGATGTGACCCATTATACCGATTCTCTCTAAGTAATAAGGTATTTCTTCTTGTTTAAAGTACCTCTTAAAAGTTTCTATATCGTCACGTCTAATAACTTTATCATAATCCATTATAAAGTTATTACAAATAATTTTTTAAATCATTTTCAAAATCATCAGGATACTTCAGAGCGAGATACCTCGATTGAAACAAACGATATACCCATTTGTCCTTGTAACTTTTTAATTCTTTTATTTGCTTGTATTTTTTAATAACATCCCTTGGATTTTTCATAAGTATATCTAGTAAAACATATAGAGTATTTTCATCTACGCTCGTAGATTTCATTATATCTAATAAGTCTATCTTAGTAGTTCCTTTATAATAGTCTCTTATTGTTATTAAGTGTTCATCACATTCTTCGTATATAAGCCACCATATAAAATTTGTTATATCACAACCACACATACTAACACGAATATCTATATCTAAGGAAAAATCCTCTCTTTGGACGATATATTTCATTATTTTTTTACTATCATGAAACTCTACAAGATTTTTTAGATACCATTCGATAAATTTTTCATCGTATATTTTTATAAATTCTTCTAGGTCGTCCCTCTTTATTACTTGTACATCTTTATTATAATCGTGTTCCATTTAGATACTATATAGTTATTCTTTTAACTTAAAGCAACAACAGTGTTGAAAACCTGCCATGCACATTCCTAAATTACTCTCTTTACAATCATAACAATACCAGCCACAGCAACGCTTTGCTTTATTTTCTCCGTAATGTCCTTTGCAATTGTCAAATATTTTAGCATAACCAGGTCCTTCTTCTTGTGATTTTTCATTATTGGTTTCTTCTATCATGTCTTCTTTCATCATAAAATCAAATATATCCTTTGCCTTTTGACTTTCCGAATGAGCCGACCAGAAGATATCGTAAATTATATCGGTGTAATCTCTTAGTTCATATGCTTCTTTTATGATTTTCTTATGCTCCTCTGAAAGATGATCTTCTCCTTCTTCATACCTACAAAAATAATCCGCATAGTAATGCTCATCTGTGTCTAACTTTTTTTTAAGATATTCTACTTTTTTAGATATATTTAATCTTTCTATATCTATACACTCTTCATGACATTCAATTCTGACAAAAGGACCTTTTATATCTTCATAACATATACCGCATAATCCAGTAAAAGAACCACAATCAGACATGATAATTATCTTACAGTTATTTCTTTAATTAGAATAAAAACAAAATTTTTTTTATAAAGATATAGTAACATGTCAGGTGCTATTTCATCACTAAAGATTAAAGGATTACAGGATAAAAATCTTACAGAAACACCTCAATTGAACTTTATAAAAAATAGTTACTTGCAATATAACAAAATTTCTACTGAAAAAATAAAAGTAGAATTCTCAGGAACTGCAAACTTTTCTAAAAAGGTAACATGTATTCTTTCAAACAAAGGAGATTACTTATCTAAAATATATCTATGTCTTACACTGCCTTCTCTTACACCTATAGATGGTACGTATGCATCATGGACTAACAGTATAGGTCATGCTATAATTGATTACATAGACTTAGAAATAGGAAATCGTCTGATAGATAGACACTATGGTCTATTCATGGAAATATGGGAAGAGCTCACAGGAAAAGATAAGAATGAGAATCTAATGATTGGAAAAACCTCTAATATAACGACATTGCAAACTTACTCCAACGGAACTTCATCTTATATAATTCCATTTAGATTCTGGTTCTGTGAGGACATCGCTCATGCTTTTCCCTTATACGCTCTTAAATATCATAGTATGAAAATAACTATCAAATTTAAGGACTTTTCCCAATGTATCAATTACGACGGAGCTACACAGCCAAACGAAGTTAGTTTTATAGATGCTTATCTTCTTTGCGACTACATTTATGTTCAGCATAAACCTCAAAAAATAGAAAAAATAAACCTTTTACTTACTCAAACTCAGATTAAAGAAAACAGCGGAGAAGAAGTAAATCATTCTGCAAGTGTTTTCAAAACAAATCTTCCCTTTAATCACCCTATAAAAGAACTCTTTTGGGTGTTTATAGAGAAGGAAAGTATAGACAATAACGACCCTTTTAACTTTAGTAAAAGAAATACAAATCCTCTTCTTCCTACACAACCTCTTATGCGAAGTGTAACTCTTTATTTAGATAGCAAAGAGTACTATAAAGAGTTTGATGAAAAGATTTACAGACAAGCTACTTCTGACAAATATCATACAAATACAACAGACCGATTTATATATACCTTTCCTTTTTGTGAATATCCAGAAATGTTACAGCCTTCAGGTTCTCTTAATTTTAGCTGTATAGACACATTTACAATAAGCGGTACAATGAACTCTCCTGTAAACGAAAATTATCTTTATGTATTCGGTGTAAATTACAACTGGTTAGAAATAGAAAATGGATTAAGTGCTCTAAAGTACCTTACTTAAAAGACTAAAGAATCCAGTTTATAAAAATAGCAAGCGCGATCAAGTAATAAGAACAACTCATTATTATTTGATATATAAAAAATTATAAAATATTTACATCAAAGAATCTATAACGTTTATTTTTAGAAGTACACACAGATACTTCTTTAAATGGATTAATAAAAAGAGAACCTTCTTGAGGATTTGCAAAACGTAATGCAACATTACATACGGAAACCTTTTCTTTCATCCAAGTTTCGAAGTCTTTATCTGATTGTTTTAACGACTGGAAGTATCTTAAATGTGGAAATTTATCAGCTACAAAAACATATTCTACGTCTTTAAGAGTAAAATCTTCATATCTAAAAATTCCAAAATCACATTTTTTATCGTAAATTACCCTATAGAACTCTTCTGAGCAATACATCCAATCATCTTTTATATAGATAAAAGGATCTTCTGCATAATAATTAAAACTATAACATTGATTCCACGGTTC